>Ga0182027_10000253_pt1 | contig 91272 bp, 76 predicted proteins | sample 712E1DmetaG_FD_121300 | JGI IMG/M metagenome (GOLD analysis project Ga0182027, IMG submission 121300) | Permafrost microbial communities from Stordalen Mire, Sweden - 712E1D metaG (Illumina Assembly) | ecosystem: Environmental > Terrestrial > Soil > Wetlands > Permafrost | place: Sweden... | reverse complement strand
GTGGTGTTCATGCGTTGAGTCAGCGTGTCATCTGTGGCCGGATGCTGGTTCTCGCACAGCCGCAGGAAGTCATCGGCGCGGACTTTCCCGGACAGTCCGAGTCGTTGCGCGCCCAGTCCCAGCCATTCGCCGGCCACCCGCTGGCCTTCATCGTAGTAGTCGCCGACGCAGAGGTGTTCCTCGAAATACTCCTGTGCGTTCTTAAGCGTGTATTGCGTTTTGGCCGTGACCATGACGGGGACACTACACGGAATGTGGGCGGACTCTGTGTAGCTGATGCACCGGAACGCGTTCGATTTGTGGTCAACTGCGACCATGAATATGACGCAGACTCTGAGGACCGAGCGCACCACCGACGAGGTGGAACACACCGTCCTGGAATTCTGCGCGGGCCAGTCCGTCGATCCCGATGCCAACCAGAACGAGACGCGAACCATCGGACGACACCTCTGGGCGAATCCGTCACCGGGCAACCGGGTGACCACCGACACCATTGGCCATGCGCAAGGTGGCTATGCGCTTCTCATCAGTTTTAGTGTAGGGCACGCGTTACCCCTTCTGGGCAGAAGGTCCGGGCGTCCGCGAAAGTGTCGCGGCAAAGATGCGGAACGTCCGCGCAAGAACCGCGCTTCGGACGCACGATGGCCGCACTTCTGGCCGATGCCGAGGACTGGCAGTGGCCAGTCCGTGCCATTGTGCCGGCCGTGGACGCGAACCGTCCGTGTCCATGGACAGTCCGTGTCCGCGTCCTGTCCGCGTCCGCAAATGAATCCGCACACCGTCCGCACCAGTGGCCACGCAACTGTTTCGAATTTCCACAAACAGTCCGTGGTGGTGGACACGGCCAGTCCGCGTCCCAGCCGCATCCACGCACTGTCCACGCCGACATTTTTGCTGTGGACGGAAACAATGCCAATCCATGTCCGCACATAGTCCAGCCGCAGTCCACAGAACACATGATCGATGCCAAAAGAATCAGGAAAGCGCGGGAAATTCTCGGTGAGGATGCCGCGGGCAAGACCGACGCTCAGATTGCCGAGATCATCGCCGGTCTGGACGCCATTGCCGACATGGTGATCGACTGTTACATCGAGCAACGCCGCAAGGCTGCCAAGAATTCCCACGAGAAAAGAGCCGCTTAGGGCTTGCTATAGCAACCCGCTTGTGATATGCATCAGGTAGATGGTACAACCGATCAACGAAGCGGTCAGGCGATACCTGAAAGAAATCGCCACGAAGGGCGGCAAGGCCGGCACCGGCAAGGCGAAGGTTCGTGGCGACAAGGCGTACTACGAGCGCATATCTGCGATGGCGGCAAAGGCACGGAAAGCCAACGCAGCAAAACGGAGGGCGAGCCAATGAAAGCGGTCATCTACATTCGCGTCAGCAGCGAAGAACAGGTCAAGAATTTGTCACTGGAAACGCAGCGACGGGAGTGTCAACGATTTTGTGAGCGCAACGGCTGGACGGTAGTGCGGGTCTTTACGGAAGAAGGCGAGTCTGCCGCGACCACGAACCGTCCGCAATTGCAGGCGATGCTCAGCTACTGCCGGGACAATACCGGCCAGGTGGGGGCGGTCGTCGTTTACAACCTCAGCCGGTTTGCCCGCAACACTTCCGACCATCTCGCCGTCCGTGTAAAGCTGAGCGAATACGGAGTCAGCCTGCGCTCCGTTTGTGAGCCAATTGAGGAGACGAGCACCGGCAAGTTCTTCGAGACTGTCATGGCGGCCGTGGCCGAACTCGACAACAACATGCGCTCCGACCGGACCGTGGCCGGCATGAAGATGGCGGTCGAGAAAGGGCGCTGGCCGTTCATGGCAAGCATCGGATACCGGCGCGTCCGAAACGAGAAGGGTGAACCCACGCTGGCGCACGATCCGAAGCGCGCTCCGCTGATCCGGCGCGCGTTTGAGCTTTATGCTACTGGTCATTTCACCAAACAGCAGGTACTCGACAAGGTCACCGGCATGGGCTTGCGAACGATTAACGGCAATCCGGTCGCGATCACGACATTTGTGCGAGTGCTCGCGAACCCCATCTACATCGGCCAGATCGATGTCCCCGCTTGGAATCAGACGGTTGGCGGGAATTTCAAACCGATTGTCAGCGAGGAGGTGTTCGACCGCGTGCAGCTCGTGGCCCAGGGCCGCAAGACCAACACACCGGCAACGCATCTCCGCGACAATCCGCTGTTTCCGCTGCGCGGTTCAATTCGCTGTCAATGCTGTGGCGAACTGCTGACGGGGTACAACGCACGGGGGCGGACGAAACATTATTCCTATTACGCCTGCTACAACCTCAAATGCAGCAACAAGACCTCGGTGAGGAAGGAAGTGCTGGAAGACGAGTTCGAGGCGTTCTTGGAACGCTGGCAACCAACTCCCCATTTTGTGGAATTGTTCCGAGAGAGCGTGCTAGTGACATGGCAAGAGAAACGCGATGTGGCCATGCTGGCCGCGACGACCACTCAGGGAGCGGTTGAGGAGATCGAGAAAAAACTCGCTCGACTTGACGACCTCTTCATTGATCAACAGGCCATCACCAAAGAGGTGTACTCTGCTCGGCGCGCCAGCCTCGAAGAACAGCTTGTCGCGGTCAAGGTCGCGATGCACGATTGCCAGACCGAAGAACTCGACATTGAATCCGCGCTCAACTTTGCCTGCTTCCTGATGTCCAACGCGAAATCGCTGTACGTGCAGTTGTCCGGCGAGCAGAAGCGACGACTGCTGGCGGTTCTAAGTCCACGCGGTTTTACGCTCGACGAAAAAAATGGTTTTAGAACCGTCGCAAGTGATTGCCTTTTCAACGGGTTGTATGCGGCGGCAGGAGTGCTAGTGAAGGATGGGGTGACCGACGGGATTTGAACCCGCGACAGCCAGATCCACAATCTGGAGCTCTACCAGGCTGAGCTACGGCCACCATCCTCACTCGTTACCCGAAGCGCGCCGAATTTATCATTGCAAAGAACGAGGGTCAAGTTATCCTGCCTGCCACAAACGAGGGAATATGAAACGAATTGTTCTGGTCGTTTTCTTGCTGTTCCTGGCCGGCCAGGTCTTGGGCCAGGTGGACGTCGAGACTCGCAGAACCCTGATGCTGCAAACCAGCGAAGGGCTCTATCACAGCGAGGAGTTGCTTCGTCCATTCGGGTATTTTTGGTTCAACCAAAACCAGTATCCCTGGACCAACACCGCGTTGCGCGTGATTTTCGCGGGTGTTTACGCCGACGTCGAACTGAGCTGTTTCCTGCCGGCCAACACCAATTTTGCTGTGGGCGTCGCCGCGGGAGGCGGGGTTTATCTCGACGGCATCACGCCGTACCAGCAAGGCGAACGCATTTCGAGCGAGGAATTCTTTGGTGACGATGGTGGCGGGCGGGTGTTCGTGAATGAAACCATTCCGAATCCGACGCCATTGCCGTTGAACGTGCGGGCGACCTACGGGGCCAATGGCGCCTTCTATCGTCCGTCGGATACCACCCGCGATTTCACACTGCCGGCCACTTTCCTCACGCAGACGGTGCAGGGAGAACTGCGTTTTGGTGGGATCGAGCCCGGCCTGCTCGCCAGGCGTGGCGCGGAACTTTACCTCGCCGCCGAATCAAGTTTCCGCTCTGGGTTTACCACGTTCGGCCCGAATGGCGCCCCGTTCCCGTCGCACAGCCAGTACGAACGGTTTTTCGGCTCGGTCGCCGGCAAGATTCCGGCCGGTCCGACGACGATTGCCATGCGGTTGAGCGGCGGGCTGGGAGAACATCTGGACGAACTCAGCGCCTGGAAACTTGGCGGCAACATGGTCGGCATCGAACCGTTCTCCTACACCATTCACGGCTACTACACGCGGGAGATTTTTGCCGAGGATTTCATCCTCGGCAATCTGGCGTTCAGTTTTCCAATTGCCGATCAGCAGCATGTGGCTGGTCATCTCTACGCTGATTATGCAGCCGCGAAGACCCTCGATGTCACCACGGGCCAGCTCGAGGAATGGCACAGCTTCTTTGGGGTGGGTGCCGGCGTCAGCTTCCGCGCGTTCTGGAAAAGCAATATCCTGGTCAGTTACGGCTACGGCATAAACGCCCTTCGCAACGGCGACCACGGCGGCCACGAAATCGGGGCGGCGTTGGAAAAGGAATTCTGACGGAATTCGGAGGCGTTCAAACCGATAAAATCGTTAAAACCGTTGAAGGTTGAATTGCTGGCCGGCGGCAGCTTTGCACCTTTTAACCGTTTTAACCCTTTTAACGGTTTTAACGTTCGCTATACTTCCCGCGTGAATCGTATTCGCCTCCTTCCCGAGCAGGTCGTCAATCAGATCGCCGCGGGCGAAGTCGTCGAGCGGCCCGCCTCGGTGGTCAAGGAGTTGGTGGAAAATGCTCTGGATGCCGAAGCGCGCCGCATCGTCGTCACCGTCAAGAACGGCGGGAAATCACTCCTCTCGGTTGCCGACGACGGGTTCGGCATGAGCCGCGACGATGCCCTGCTGGCGTTGGAACGTCACGCGACCAGCAAGATCTCCAAAGCGGAGGATTTGTACAGCATTCGCTCGCTCGGTTTTCGCGGCGAGGCGATCCCGAGCATCGCGGCAGTCTCGCGGTTCACGGTGACGTCGCGAGAACGTGGGACACTCAGCGGTACCGAGATCGAGATGGCCGGTGGGAAGATTCTTTCCGTGAAAGACATCGGCGCAGCGGAGGGAACGGTTGTCGAGGTTCGTAATCTTTTTTTTAATCTGCCCGCGCGCCGCAAATTCCTCCGCTCCGAACAGACGGAACGGGCGCACATTGAACACATCGTCACGCTCTGCGCCCTGGCACATCCGGCGGTGGCGTTTCGACTGGTGATCGACGAGCGCGAAGTCTTCAATCTGGCGGCAGCCGCCGCGTTGGAAGCGCGATTGCGGGAGTTGTACGGCGGGCAATTGGTCGAGCAATTGGTGGCAGTGGGAGATGACTCTGGAGGGCGAGCCTCCCGGCGAGCCGATGCCGATGGAGACTCGGTCGAAGTCTCGCCCTCCAACCTGCGCGTTCACGGCTTTGTCGGCAAGCCCGGCGTGAGTCGGGGCGATCGGAGCCAGCAGCATCTGTTCGTCAACGGGCGCCCCGTCGAGAGCAGGGGACTCAATTTCGCGCTCCTCGAAGGATATCACACCGCGTTGATGAAGGGAAAGTATCCGGTCACCTTCCTGTTTATCGAAATCGATCCGAATCTCGTGGACGTGAACATCCATCCGTCCAAGCGCGAAGTGCGGTTTCGGGATGAGTTTGCCGTCCGACAGTGCGTGATCGAGGCCGTGCGGGAGGCGATTGAACCGAAGGGAGCGATCCGACCGGTGCAGGCTGACCGAAGGGCGTCCGACTTCGGTAGGATCGCCTTTCCAGGCGGGATTCATGCCGAGCCGACCGGAGGGAAGACGGAGGAGATGAGCGCCGCTTGCGCCCAGAAGGACGCTCCTACAGAGCTGTTGCCGTCTGCCGAAGTTCACACCGACGAGGGCGCTTGGCGGATCCTTGGCGTGATCGGGCAACTCTACGCGCTGGCGGAATCGCCGGAAGGACTGGTGTTGATCGACCAACACGCCGCGCACGAACGCGTGTTGTTTGAAAAGATGCTGAAGGACCTGGCAAGCGACCTGGCCCCGTCACAAAAACTGTTGTTGCCGTTGGCGCTTGAATTCGATGCGCACGACGCGGCGTTCCTGCAAGGGAATGTGAAGACGCTGCACAAACTCGGCATCGGGCTCAGTGAGTTCGGCGAGAAAACATTTCTGGTCGACGCTTTGCCACCGTACTTTCAGTTGGAGAACCTGGCGCAAACGTTCCGCAATATCGTGGATGAACTGCGACAGACCGGAGAGGAGACTCACGCCCGTCGATTGGGGGAAGACAGGATTGCGACGACCGTGTGCCGTCATGCCGTCAAGGCGCACGACCCGTTGAAAGGGGAGGAGCTTCGCTCGTTGCTGGCGCAACTTCACCAGTGCGAACTGCCCTACACCTGCCCCCACGGCCGCCCGACAATGATCCAGATCAGTTACCACGAACTGGAGAGGAAATTCGGCAGGAAAGTATGAGCGTCATGCGGATATTCTTCCTTCGTTTTCTCTTATGAAGTTCACGCTGACTCGTTCTGTTGCAGTCCGGGTGCTTCCGGTGGCGATCATTTTCTGCCTAGCTGCATTCCTGCGGTTTTATCATTTGGTTCACATACCCCCCGGACTTCACCCCGACGAGGCGATGAATGGGATCAACGCCCTGGAAGCATGGCGAACGTGCGACTTCCAGTGGTTCTACCTTGAAAACGGCGGTCGGGAAGGCTTGTTCATCAACCTCCAAGCCTTTGCCTTGGGCCTGATCGGTCGGAACGAACCGTGGGTACTGCGTCTTGTCAGCGCCGTATTCGGTGTTCTCACAGTTGTCGCCTTCTACTATTTCTCCCGCGAGATTTTGGATGAATCGACAGGGCGCCTGGCTGCGTTGCTCATGGCCACAAGCGTTTGGCACATCAACGTGTCACGGATTGGCACACGTCCTGTTTCCTGCGTATGTTTCCTTTTGTGGGCACTGTATCTCTTCTGGCGAAGCACCCGAAGACTGGCAGAAGGTTCGCGATGGTATTGGCTGGGGGCGATCGGAGGCGGGCTCTTGTACGGGCTTGGCTTCCACACGTACATTGCGTACCGGATTACGCCGTTGATGGTCGCGGCGATCCTGCCGGGCTTGTCCCGCCGTTACGGTGTGCAACGGGTGTTGAAAGTGGGGGCAATCTTTTTTGCCATGACGGTTCTGGCAGCGCTCCCACTCGCTCTGTATTTTCTGCGTCATCAGTCCGTCTTCGCAGATAGGACCATGCAACTCTCCATTACTGCCACCGCAAATCCGCTGCACGAGTTTCTGGGAAATGTTGGCAAGATTTTGGCCATGTACACCGCAGCGGGCGACAAGAACTGGCGCCATAATCTCTCGGGTCATCCGATGTTGTTCTTTCCTGTGGGAGTGCTGTTTCTTCTTGGCGTTGGGCTCGCAGCCTGGCGTCAGCACTGGTTGTTGGGATTCTGGGCAGCCGCTGCCTTGCCGGCGATTCTTTCGGCGGAAGGAACTCCCAACGCCTTGCGATCTGTTCTAACCTTGCCGGCGGTGCTGCTGGCAGCAGCGATGGGCGGCGTATGGCTTTGGCGCTGCCTGGCTTCTGTCTGGCCGGTCCGTTTCATGCAAGGGTTGGCCTGCGTCTTTGCAGTGACTCTGGTCGTGGCGGCCTATCGAACCTACTTCGTGACCTGGGGACCTCATCCCATGGTAGCAGCCTATTTCTATGAAAAGGCCGTCGCGCATGCACAGTCTTTGCGCGAGGCCCCGCCGGAAATTCCCAAATATATCTTTCTTGCTCCTGAATCCGCCAACTACGTCCGCGGCCTGCCTGGTTCCGGCCGGGTGATGATGTTCTTGACGGATACCTTTTCCCAGAAGAGACAGCAGGAACTCCAGATTCATTACCTGGTTGCCGACCGGACAAACGATATCGCACGGGGTTGGGTTTATGTGGACTTCGTACCACCTCCGGTCGCCTTTTAAGGCCCGAGATTGGCTGGGCGCGGGCAGAATTGTAAACACTCTGTGTCAACAATGGTTTGAGATCTGAAGATGTCGAACGCTTCGGGTCTTGCCTCAAGAGTCGAGATGCGGTCGATTTCAACCGTATTTGTCCGGCACGATTGATGGATCGGCGCGACCCCCTGATACGTGAATCAAGGAATCGGAAGGAAGAGTCTGGAAGGGAATCATGAGCGCCAACTGTCCCCATTGCCAGAAATCACTGGAGACCGCACAGGTGGACTCCATTCAGGTGCATCTCTGTCAGGGATGCCGCGGCATGCTCCTGGCCCATCCTGATCTCGTGGAGGTTCTGGAGTCGAACTGACGCACGGTATCCGAAGAACAGGCAGAGAAACTGACTTTTTGCGCTCGCGAAGGCTGGCAACAAGAACGGGTCTTTTCCTGTCCGGATTGTCGTCACCCCATGGAGAAATACGGCTACATGGGAATGGGTGCCATCGTGATCGACCGGTGCGATCGCTGCGACCAGGTGTGGCTGCCGTGAGTCCACCGCCTCTCAGGAGCGTGCTCGCCGGATTCTCCGCGACAACGACTCTGTGGCAATCAGGGCCCGGCGCTACCGTTTGTGACTTGTCAATCGGCCCCCCGCCAGAAATGGCTTAACCGAACAACGGCCGTTGTTGATTTAAGCCATTTTCTAACGGAGGGTACGACGCGTAGGGCGGTCGTGTTCTACCAAAGGATTTTGCGCGCGGCCTGTTCGTCGTCGGCGATCTGAGCCCGGAGCGCTTCGGTGGAATCGAATTTCTTCTCATCGCGCAGTCTTTGTAGGAAAAGGACCTCCAGGTCCTGACCGTAAACCTCGCGGTTAAAATCAAAAATATGGACCTCCAGGCGTCGGGTGCGGTCGCGGTCGGCGAATGTCGGTCGCACGCCGATATTGACAACGCCGCCGAGCTTCTCGTTGCCGATCACCACGCGCACGGCGTAAACGCCGTCGGGCGGCAGGAGTTCGTTGTGAGGATCGAGGTTGGCGGTGGGATAACCCAGTTGATGTCCGACGCGGTCGCCTTTCTTCACCGTGCCGAGGATGGAGAACGGGCGCCCCAGCATCGCGGCGGCGCGGTCGAGCCGTCCGTGCAACACGTGCTGGCGGACCGCGGTGGAACTGATCATCTCGCCATCGTCGGTGTGGACCGATTTGATTTCTTTGACAACGAAGCCGTGAGACGGGGCGAGCGTTTCGATGAGCCGAACATCGCCCGCCCGATTGTGGCCAAAGCGGAACCGCGTGCCGACACAGATTTCGCGAAGCAAATTGCGTTGACCGGCGATCATCGCGATGAATTGTGTGGGCGGCGTTTCAGAAAACGCCTTGTCAAACCGCAACAACAAACAGGCGTCTGCGCCGACCTGTTGAATCAGTTGCAACTTGTGCTCGGTGGAGGTCAACAACAGCGGCGCTTTGTGGGGCTGCAACAGGCGCATCGGATGGGGATCAAACGTCAGCGCCACGGAGGTCCCGCCCGAGGCTCGCGCGTCATCCCGCGCTTGGCCGATCACGCGCTGGTGGCCGAGGTGCATCCCGTCAAACACGCCGATGGCCAGGTGTACATCACGGGCGATCCTGGCCAGTTCCTCAACTGTGCGGACGACGTGCATATTCCGATCTTCAGTCCTGGGACGGTCTTACCAGTTTCAGAATCGGTATGACCGCCGTTTGGAGTCCGTCCCGGGACAACTGGAGCAACTGGTCGAGCGTGCGAGCGTCCTTGACATCCAATTTGCCGGAACGCAACCGGCGCAAGCCGGCCAGGTGCGCGCCACAGCCGATGATGTCGCCGATGTCCGCGCAGAGGGTGCGGACGTAGGTTCCCTTGGTGCACGTGACACGGAATTCAACGCGCGGCAGGTCGAAGGCGAGCAGTCGGAGGTCGTAGATGTGCACCGCGCGCGGCTCCCTCTCGACGGTCTTGCCTTTGCGGGCGAGTTTGTAGAGCGGCTGACCCTTGTATTTCAACGCACTCACCATGGGCGGCACCTGTTGGAGGTCGCCGCGAAACTTCGTGAACACCTGCTCGACATCGTCGGCCGTCAACGGCGGCACCGGTTTCTCGGCGAGAACCGCACCATCGGCATCCTGCGAATCGGTTGCCACGCCGAGCAGCATCGTGCCTTCGTACGTTTTGTCGTCGGCCATGAAATGATCCTGCAATTTCGTTGCCCGTTCGAGCACGATGACCAGCAGGCCCGTGGCAGCGGGATCCAGCGTGCCGCAGTGGCCGACCTTCTTGAAACCGAAATGTCTCCGAATCCTGTCGACGACATCATGGGAGGTCAGTCCCTTGGGCTTGTCGACCAACAGGACGCCGTCAAAGGGTGAAAGTTGCGGCTGCATCGCGAGATGGAGTTAGAGGCCCGCCTCCGTGAGCGCAGCGCCAATGGTTTGGAGCACCTTCGTTTCGACCTCGTGAGGCATGCCCGTGAGGCGCGCGCCGGCGGCTTCATGATGGCCGCCACCGCCGAAATGCCGCGCGATCGAGTTCACGTCGATCTTCGGATGCTTGGAACGGAGACTGATCCGGACTTTCCCGGGTTCTGATAGTTCCTCAAACAGCACGGCGACATAAACGCCGTCGATCGATCGTGCGTAGTCAATGAGGCCTTCGGTGTCTTCCCGCTGGGCGGTGGATTTGGCGAACATCTCGTTGGTGACCCAGCAATAAGCGATGCGCTTGTCGTGCGCCAATGTGATATCGGCAAGGGCCTGCTGGAGTAATTGCAGACGGGCAAAGGGGTAACTCTCGTAAATGTGCTGGCAGACGTTGCCGACATTGATACCCTTGTCGACCAGATCGGCCGCCACGCGCAACGACTCGGCCGTCGTGTTTGCGTAGGCGAACGAGCCCGTGTCGGTCGAAATGGCCGCGAACAAACAAACCGCCATCTCGCGGGTCAGATCGAACCCACCCCGCTTGATCAGGTCGTAGGCGATTTGTCCGGAGGCCGGCGCGTCCGGCACGATCCAGTTGATTTCGGCAAACCTCTCGTTGCTGACGTGGTGATCAATATTGATGAAATGTTTCCGGGAGCGGATCCGTTGCACGCCGGTGCCCGCTCGCTGCCACGTGGAAATATCGATCGCGATGACCACGTCGAAATCCCTCGGCTGCGCGGGAGGGCGGTGGATCATGTCGCTGTGGGGGAGAAAACGGAACTTGGCCGGCACGTCGTCGTCGTTCCAGGCTTCGACCTGTTTGCCCAGATTCCTCAGCAGAATGGCGAGGGCCAGTTGCGATCCGACGGCATCCCCATCGGGCCGGTAGTGGGTGAGGATCAGAAAACTGTTCTGATGGCGCAACAGTTCGGCAATCTGCAGACAGGGATCGTTCATGGCGTGCTCTGCCCGCCGTCGAGTTCGTCCAACAAATGTTCGATGTGTTGGGCGTGAGATTCGGTTTCGTCGAGCACGAATTTCAGACGGGGGGTGTACTTCAACGTCACGCGCCGTGCCAGTTCATGTTGAATTCGTCCATGCGCCCGCTCCAATTCGCCGAGGGCGCGCTGGCGTTGTTCAGCGCTGCCGATGACGCTGACGTACACGCGGCCCTCCTTGAGGTCGGGACTGATGGCCGCCGAGGTAACGGTGACGAAACCGCAGTTGGTGAGCGTCAGTTCCTGAACGACAAGGCTGATCTGCTGTTTGGCCAGTTCGGAAACTCGTGTGATGCGGCGGTTGCTCATGGGGTCAATGAAGGAGGTGATCAGGGGGGGTAGGGTGCTGCGACCTGACTCATGCCGTCTCTGGTCCTCCGCGTTGGGTGTTTTGCACAGCTTACAATGTGGCGGCGACTTTCTCCACCGTGAAACACTCGATGATGTCGCCCTCTTGAAAACCCGAGAAATTATCGAGGCGCAAGCCGCATTCGCTGCCTGCCTTGACTTCCTTCACGTCGTCCTGGAAATGCTTCAGACTGGCGATACGGCCTTCGTACTGCACCGCTTTGCGTCGCAACACGCGCACACGGCCCGACCGCGTGATCCGTCCGTTGGTGACGATGCAACCGGCAATGATGGGTCCGTTGGACAATTCAAAAACCTTCCGGACCTCGGCGTGGCCGATGGTGGCCTCTTTGGAGTCGGGTTCGAGCAGGCCTTCCATGGCTTCTTCCATCTGGTCGATCAATTCGTAAATGATGCTGTAGAGTTTGATCTGGACGCCTTCGTGCTTGGCCATGTCGGTGACGCCGCTCTCGGTCTTCACGCGGAACCCGATCAACACGGCGTCGGAAGCGGTGGCGAGCAACACGTCGTTCTCGTTGATGCTGCCGACGGCGGCGTGAATGATTTCCATCTCCACCTTTTCGCTCTTTTTCTTGCCGAGCGAATCGTTGATGGCCTCCAGCGAGCCTTGCACGTCGGCTTTGAGCACCACGCGCAGCTTCTTCTTCTCGCCTTCGCCGATCAGGCTCATGATGTCTTCCAATCGCGCATGACGAGGCTCGGCGGAAAGATTGGCGCGTTCTTCCAGTTGGCGTTGTTCGCTCAGGTCACGCGCTTCCTTGTCGCTCTTGACCACCGTGAATTCCGCGCCGGCATCCGGCAGACCGGAAAGCCCGACAATCTTGACCGGTGTCGCGGGCGTCCCCTCCTTCACGCGCTTGCCCTGATCGTTGATCAACGCGCGAATCTTGCCCCAGTGCGGTCCACAGATGATGGCGTCACCGACGCGCAACGTGCCCTTGCGCACCAGCGCGGTCGCGGTGGGGCCCATCCCCGATTCAAACTGGGCTTCGATGACGTTGCCCTTGGCGGCGGACTTTGGGCTGGCCTTCAATTCCATGATCTCGGCCTGCAGCAAAATCATTTCCAAAAGTGTGTCGAGCCCCTTCTTCGTCGTTGCGGAAACGTCCACCGTGATCGTGTCGCCGCCCCACGACTCGGAGATCAATCCATATTCCTGGAGCTGCTTTTTGACGCGGTCGGGATTGGCTGTTGGCAGATCGCATTTGTTCACCGCCACGATGATCGGGACCCTTGCCGCCTTCGCGTGGTTGATCGCTTCTATGGTCTGCGGCATGACGCCGTCGTCCGCCGCGACGACCAGGATGGCGATATCGGTCACGTTGGCACCACGCGAGCGCATTTTCGTGAAGGCTTCGTGGCCGGGCGTGTCGAGAAAGGTAATCTTCTTGCCGTCGGGCAGCGTCACAACGCTGGCGCCGATGTGCTGGGTAATGCCGCCGCTTTCGCCTGCGACAACGTTCGTTTTGCGAATCGCGTCCAGCAGGGAAGTCTTGCCGTGGTCGACGTGGCCCATGACGGTGACCACCGGTGGACGGTGCTCCAGGTCGGCGATTTTCTCGCCCTGGTCGAGAGCCTCCGTCTTTTTCGGCACGGCATGGATCATGCCCGCGCCGCGTTCCCGTTTTTCCAACTCAAACAAAAAGCCGTGACGCTCGCAAATCTTGCGCGCAATATCTTCACCGATCGTCTCGTTGAGGTTGGCGAAGACGTTCATCTCCATCAATTCCGCAAGCAACAGGTGCGGTTTGGTGCCGACGCGCAGGGCCAGGTCGCGCACGACCACCGGCGGTTTCATCTGGATAACCTTGTTACCCTTTTCGTCGATGATGAAGGCAGGTTGAGTCGAAGGTATTGCAGGCGGTGCGATACGCGCTGGAGAAACGGCACGCGGCGGGGCTGGCGCGGGCGTGGGGGGCGTGGGCGCGGCTGTTGGCTTGGCGACGGATTTTTGCAGTTGTACCGCAGGCGCGGGCAGAGAAAGTTTGGGAGTCGCCACCTTTTGCTCGGGAGCCATCAGCGGTGATGGACGAGGTGCGGGTGGAAGCACCGGCGGTGGCACGGGCGCAGGCGGAAAGACCTCCTTCTGCGGTGGCGGAACGGGTTTGGCCACAACGGGAGGAGGTGGTTCCATCTTTGGTGTCACCGTAGCCGCCCCGGCTTGCACATCAACCGCTGGCGGCGGCGGAGGGGAAGGTGGGACAGGTTCGACCGCTTTCACCGGCTCCGGTGGAGCCGGCGGTGCTGGCGGTGCTGGCGGCGGTGGAGTGTAGCCGTACTCCTTCTCGATGGATTCGGCGGTAATTTTGTCCACCGTGCTGGAATGGCTCTTCACGGGATACTTGATTGAGCGCAGCTTCTCCAACATCTCCTTGGTGGAAATGCCACAGTGCTTTGCCAGATCGTGTACGCGAATGCTCATGGCGCGGGTTGTTCACCCTCCACCGTCGCCGGGGTGTCACCTGCGGGAACGGGCTGTTCGCCCACTTCTCGTTTCTCCTGTTCGGCAGTGGCAGTCTGATGGACAATGGCCGCCTTTTCCGGACCGATGATTTCGCTCAAGTCATTCAAATCGGCTGTCAGCAAGCCTTCCAGCGAATGGAATCCGCACTTGACCAGGGTTTCCGCAGTCTCCTTGTCGATGCCGGGAATGGCGGCCATCTGTTTGATGGCACGCGCCACTTTCTCCTCGAAACCGAGTGCTGCCGTTTCTTCCTTCTCGATGTCGATGCTCCAACCGGTCAACTTGGACGTCAGCCGCGCATTCTGGCCCTTCTTGCCGATGGCCAGCGACAACTGATCGGCATCCACGATGATTCGGACCGCTTGTTTTACCTCATCCAGGACGAGGTTCTTGAGCTTGGCCGGTGCCAGCGCGTTGCTCACAAATTGACGGACATTCGGATCCCAGCGGATGATGTCGATCTTCTCGCCGCTCAATTCGCGCACGATATTTTTGACCCGCATGCCGCGCATGCCAACGCAAGCGCCAACGGGATCGACCTTTTTGTCGTGCGAAACCACGGCGATCTTCGTGCGATAGCCGGCTTCACGGGCGATCGCCTTGATCTCGACTGTCTTGTCCGCAATTTCGCTGACTTCCAGAGCGAACAGTTTTTTGACAAAATCCGGATGGCTGCGGGAGAGGACGATTTCGGCGCCGTGCAGGGCGTTGTTGACGCTCAGAATAAAGGCCCGGATGCGGTCGCCGGGCTGGTATTCCTCGGTCGGAACGCGTTCGCGGCTGGGCATGACCCCTTCGATTCGGCCGAGATCGACGATCACATCGCTGCGTTCGAATCGGCGGACCGTTCCCGAAACGATGTCGCCCGCGCGACCTTTGAACTCCTCGAACACCATGTCCTTTTCGACCTGGCGAATGCGTTGGAGCATGGCTTGCTTGGCGGTCTGGGCGGCGATGCGTCCGAAATTCTGGGGGGTAACCTCGGTTTCGACGCTTTCGCCGAGCTGAACGTTGGGGTTGATTCGCTTGGCGTCGGGAAGGGTGATCTCGTCGTGTTGGGCGGTCACATGTTCGACCACGAGCAGCTTGGCCAGGGCGCGGATCTGCCCGGTCTTGCGGTCGATCTCGATGCGCAAGTCCCGAGCCGGACCCACGCTCTTCTTCGAGGCCTGCAGAAGAGCCGATTCGACCGCCTGAAAAAGGACTTCCCTGTCGATGCCCTTTTCGCGGTGGAAATACTCCACAGCCGCCATCAATTCGCCGTTCATATAATTTTCGGTAACCTTCGTCGGCTCAACTTATTCGGGGAACAAAAAAGTGGGTTTCATACCCACTCGTTCCTTGCCGCCAAAATCTACAAATTGGAGTATAGGAGAACGCCACGGGCCGGTCAAGCCCATAGTGGCCTGCCTATCAAGGCAGGAATTTGGAGGCGCAGAGCCGCCCTGACGCGGTCGAGCCGCGCACCATTCAGCAGACGACCAGGTCGAGAAATACCTTCCCTAGGAGCTGTTCGCCCCATGTCTTGCGGAGGAGACCAGTCGGCTCCTTCAGCGCCTGAAACGGGCTTTGCGCTCGACCACCAGTACCGGCACGACCAGGAAACTCACCACCGTCCAGGCCATTCCCAACAGGCCAACGACGATCCTGCCAACCCACTTCGACCGATTCTCGATCATACGCAGGATCAAACCGACCGTCGGGCTGCCGCCGGTCATTCGCAGAACCGCGCCCGAAACAATGGCGGTATTGAAAAACGTGACCACAAAATAGGTCGCCAGGTAAAAGAGAAACAGCAGGCCGTACCCCGCGATGGCATTGACGTTGAGATGGTGCGACGCGCCGTTCGATCCTGCAGCCACGTCCACGGGGACGATTGGGACAATGAAAGTTGCCAGGATCCCCAGGCAGCAGAGGCCGGACAACAACGGAAATATCAACAGAGTCTTGTCCTTCTTCAGGCCGCCCCAGGACGCTTGCATCAGGTTCCACGTGTACGCAATCTTGCCAAACATACCGTTCTCCTTTGTTTTGAATCCACTCGACGCGCCATCCGGAGAAGACAAATTGCTGAAGCCTGAACAGGCCGGGTGCATCTCGGTACTACCACCGTTGTGGTTCATTGCCGATGGGGTTCGTTGTAGCCGCGAGCCTGCTCGCGGTCTTCGCGTCGTGGGTGTCAATTGCTCCGAAAGCGTTCGGAGCTGCAATTCGGTGGCAGTATCAAGTTGCACCTTCACTTCACCTAACCGCTGGCCGCTCGGGGAGGAACGGGGTTGCGTCCCACAAGTTATCTATTTGGCTTGATTTGGGATGGAGGGGAAGCGACTTGGGGCTTTGGCTCAGGGCGATCACGCTAAAAGAACTGGCGCAGGAGGCGGAGTTGAGCAACTATCGGGGAGTGGGAACGGTGATCCAGAACTTTGAACGACGGCTGAATGACGACCCAATGGTTCGCGGTGCCGCGCACGACGCCGTCAAACTTATGACTTGTGAGACGATTGACCCCGGAGACTAATTCCCCATGAAAATACCCCTGTCTGCCATCCCGCGCGGCCTCCTTGCGTCTGCCTTCATTTCGGTGACCCTGGCCGCGCCGGTGCTGCGCGCCGCCGATGCCGCGCCGGTTGTCGCCAAACCCGAAGCCAACGCCGCCGTGACCGTTACCGACAACGGCCGCACCTGGACACTCGACAACGGCATCGTCAAGGCGACGATCAACAAGCGCAACGGCAACATGTCGTCGCTCCTCTATCGCGGCATCGAGACTATGGGGGGTGGGGGATACTGGGAGGAAACCCCTCAGGATGCACCCCAACTGACCCAGACGATCACGATTGACCCGGCGAAAAACGGCGGCGTGCGCGCCGAGGTCGCCGTCAAGGGCGCCACTGGCGGCACGGTGATGCTGACGCCAGGCGCGCCCGGCGGCGGAACGTATTGCGACATTGAGGTCCGCTACGCGATGGGCCGCGGCGAGAGCGGCATTTACGCCTACGCGATTTTCTCCCACCCGGCCGCCTACGGCGCGATGGGTGTGGGCGAAAGCCGCTACATCACCAAACTCAACAAGACCTTTGATTGGATTTCGGTGGACGCCGACCGCAACATGCTCGAATGCACGCCCCAGGACTGGGGCACGGGCATTCAGATCCACGCGAAAGAACAGCGGATACTGAGCACCGGCAATTACAAAAACTCCGTCGAGCACAAGTACAGCTACACGGCGGTGCAATACAAGGTCCCCGCCTTCGGTTGGTCGAGCACCAAGGATCACGTCGGCGTGTGGTTCATCAACCCGACCATCGAATTCCTAAGTGGCGGCGCTTCCAAGCAGGAATTGGTCTGCCATTTCGACGCCAATGACAACCCCGACCCGATCATCCTCGATTACTGGCGCGGGACCCATTACGGCGGCGGCGCGAGTTGCAACATGAACGCCGGCGAAGAGTGGAGCAAGGTCATCGGTCCGATTTTTGTTTATTGCAACAGCCTGGCCGACCCCAAAGTCCCCTCGCAGGCCGACCTCGACACGCTGGCTGCGACCGCCGGCAACCCCACCGTACCGGCCGCCTGGAAGAACAACGGGACGGTTTTGTGGCAGGACGCGCTCAACCAGGCCAAAATAGAGAAAGCCCGGTGGCCCTACGACTGGGTCAACGGCGTGGACTACCCGCACAAGGAAGGGCGGGGGACAGTGACCGGCCAAATCGTGCTCAACGATCCGCAGGCGACCACGACCAAATTGTCCCACCTGACCGTGGGCCTGGCCCATCCAGATTACGCAAACAGCGGCGGCGGCCGTGGCGGGCCGCGTAGTGGCGGTCCGGGTGGCGGCGGCACCAACGCAATCGACGGCGCACGAGCCGGTGGTCCGCGCGGTGCCGGTGGTACCAATGCAGTCGCGGGCGCACGCGGAGGTTTTGGGCGCGGCGGCAGCGGGATGGTGGACTGGACGCACGACGCGAAGTTCTACCAGTTCTGGGCTGATGGGAGCGATGACGGCAAATTCACCATTCCCAACGTCCGCCCCGGCACCTACACGCTGCATGCGTTTGCCGACGGCGTGCTGGGCGAATTCGCAAAGGCCGACATCACCGTTGAGGCCGGCAAGACGGTGGACATGAAGAAGATTGAGTGGAAGCCCCTGCGCCTCGGCAAGCAGGTCTGGGACATCGGCTATCCCGATCGCACCGGCGGCAAATTCTACAAGGGCGATGGCGAGAACTTTTGGCTCTGGGGCTGGGGACTGCGCTATGCCGAACTGTTCCCGAACGACATCACCTACACCATCGGCAAAAGCGATTACCACAAGGACTGGTTCTTCCAGCAGGTGCCGCACGCGCTGTCCGATGCCTGGAAGAATCCCGAGGCCAAGGACCCGCTGAACCAGCGCTTTGGCTGGGTCAAGGTGCAGGGATCGGACACGTGGAAATCCATCAGCCAGGGCCGGGCGACCACCTGGACCATCAAATTTAAAATGGACAAAGCGTCGAAGGGCCAGGCGGCCCTGCGTGTGGCGCTGGGCGGCGCCGACGGCAACGGCGGGCTGGCCGTGGCGGTCAACGGCCAGAGCGCCGGCACCATCCAACCAAGGTCCACCAATGCCCTGCGCTACAATACCAACAAGAGCGTCTGGCAGGAATGCACCCTGACGTTCGACGCCGCTCTGCTGAAGCAGGGCGAAAACGAAATGCAGCTCACCGTCCCTGCCGGGGACGTCACGACCGGCGTCGTGTACGACTACCTGCGCCTCGAACTCAACGAGGATTACAAACCCGACAGCACGCCTCTCACGCAGTCCAGGTTGTAAGCCCGCGTTGGCGGAGAAGGGAGTTAACTGGGAGGAAGGTAACCGCGAATGAACGCAGATGAACGCCGATTCGCACGCCGCGCCTGTCAAGAGAATGAATAATAGATTGACCTGGTCCCAAGTCGTTCCGTCAATAGTCAATGACTGATCCCTTTGATTGCCATTTGAGACGGACGTCAGCTCTCGCCAAGCTCGGCGAGTGCGTCCCGATAATAAGTTCCGCCTTCTCCGCCCGAACCTAGATGCGCCCGAATGAACCGGGCGATATGTTGCTTGGCTTCCGGGGCACCCGGAAACTCTTCGTCAGTCCAAAAGCGCCGCGTCCGATCGAAATAGCCGATGCGAGAGAGAAACGCCGTGCCGAAGTATACCGAATCTTCCAGGGACTCCTCGTCGCGCATTCGGAATGACCCATCCGGCTGGAGGGATTCCTTGAGGCACCAATCGAGCATTTTACGTAGCTCCGTGCGGATGGACTGTTGCTGGCTTGGGGTGGCGTGTTTCCAACCATAACGAAAGAGAACCACCACATCCATGTTGTGATGATTTGCATACCCCCGGTGAGTCAGCCAACCGTTCGGGTATCGCTTATCCTTGATGGCCAGGGTGGTATCGATCACCTTCGGCCAATCCGTGATTTCGCCCTTGAGGTAGCTGATGATGTGAAACGTGATGCTCAGGCGATCAGTTTTCAGGATGCGGTCTCCCGTTTTGTACCACTCGCCCCAGTAGCCCGTTTCGGTATTTCGCGCCTTGTTCATGAGAAAGTCGATAAACGTTTCCTTCAACTGAGGATGATAAGGGTAATTTGACGGCTCGTGGTGGATGACGAGCCGAAGCAAATCGGCAACTGTTTCATTAAACTCGCGGCCATGGTCAATGCCGTCAGCATCGAGATCCGAAACGAGAAGGTTGTTGAGATGGGCGGTGAGTTTCTCCGGGGAATTGATTCGATCCAGAAAACGAGTGGGATACCTGGGCACCCGGCCTTTGTCGTCAAGCGCGGAGATCTCGTTGAAGGACGCATCGAGCTTGAAGAACCATTCCGTATAGCAGCTCCCCCAACTGCCATCGGTCTCCGACTGTTCGTCGGGAGCGTTCAGGCTTGCGGGATTCTTCAAGGTGGTTCGAAGGTCCTGAATGCGGCTGGCGATGCGGTCAACGTCGCGTGTTGAATCCAGGAGCCAGTCGGTTTCGGTGAGGATTTGGCGGGCGCAACGAGTGTTATGGCCAGCTTTCTCAAGAGCCAAGACTTGTTTGTTTAACTGGCGAAGTTGAACCCAATAATACGCTTTCTCCAACTTCCCTCGTTGTCTTACGATCACAACCGCCAGTAAGACAAGGATAAGGGCGATAGGGATCCATAGCCTTCGCTTCATGGAAGACCCGTTAACGTCGTGTTTGGACTGAAGTCAACATCATTCAGCCGTTCATGCAGCGCAGGACGGCAATCCGTTCATGCAGCGGCGGGTGAGTCTGGAACAGTGAGCCTCGACCGCATCCTGCCCGTATTTGCGCCACGTTTGTCTGTGTGGGCTGAATTTCCCGATTCGCATTAGGAATGCCCCGTGCCCCGTCTCGATTAAAAATATTAAATCGTAGAGCTTCGGACAGGCTCTGCGACCGCCATGGCCAGGCTTGGCAGCAATCACTACTCTCTGAACTTAATGGCACGGATGGCTTCTGTTGCAGCCTGGCTTAACGACTGGTCGGGGTCACCGACCAGATTCTGCAACGACTCAATGCTCTTGGTGGTCCCGATTTGCTGGAGAATTCTGCAGGCTTGGCGACGGGTTTCGAGGTTTCTTTCGATGAAGATTTGCAGCACCGCCGTTTCAGCGGGAGACCCAATGTAGATCAACGCGGACAAGGCCTCCTGTTGGCCAGGGGAGTTGCCGCGTGCGATGCAGTCGGCGAGAGGTTGGATCGCCCGTTCGTCCCTGAGACGTCCGAGAGCTTTGATAGCGGTTTGGTGCGCTGTCCAATCTGAATCCTTAAGCAGTTTCAAAAGTGATGGAACCTCGTTGGTCGTACCGTAATTGTTGAGGAAGCTGGCAACCGACTGGCGAATGGAACCGTCTGCATCCGTGGCAAGCGACGCTATAAGATTCAACAAATCCGGCGAGGGCAAATCCAGTTCAGCATTGCCCAATCGGCTGGCCGCGCTGCGACGCGTGCCGACATCCGCAGACTTGAGGTCAGCCATGAGTTTCTGCATTTCATCGGGCGTAGGTTTGAGCCCCTGCGCTGCTTTGGCCGGTGCGAGTTGCGCAAGCACGGACGCGAGTTCGGGGCCCCGCAATAAGTGACATTTGATAGTGACCTGGGCTTTGCGCGAGGTGGTTTCTGTCGTTGACGAGGTGTCGCATTGCATTTCAATCTGACTGAACAGTCCTGCTGCACGATCGAAGACCAAATCCCCTCCACCAGTCGAGCTGACCCGAGGATCCAGGCCGGTCTTGAGAAAGCTGTGGAGGGAGATCTGTTTGTGAATGGTGATGGTCTCTGGTGTTACCGCTGTTATTCGATAATCGACGTGCCGCGAAACCGCAAGCGCAGCCACCATTCTCTGACGAGGATCGAAGCCCATGAAGAAACGTGACCCAAATGCTTGCGAATTGGAGAACCCCGAAGCGGGGCCGAGCCACTGCGGAGAATCCATGACATTAGATTCGTCGGTCAACCCCCAATGTGAAGCCGCCTGCGAATCAGGCAACTGCTCTGCCAGCACGTACATCAGAGTGCCCAGCGGAATGGGCAATTGGACGTCGCCTGTTGTAGAAAGCACATGACCACGGTTATCCATTTGAAATTCAGCCTCCTCCGTCAACCCAAGGGGGCGCCCTGGATACATCCCTCCGAAATCGCCAAAGGGAAAGCGCTGTGCGCCGCGCTTCGTCTCCAAGTTTGCTCGAAACGACAATCGGATGACATTTGCGTCAGCTTCTTTGGGCACGATGAAGACGTTGCCCGACGTCGTATCTTGCCCGGTCTCGCCGCGCACTTGAACTTCGATGCGGTACACATTGGTTTGTCCGATGGAGAATTTGTACCGTAAGTCCGAAGCGCCTAACCTGGCTTGCACAAGGCTCGGCATCAAAGGGCTTAGAGCCAACAACAAGATAATCCTCAGGGGGTTGATGGTTTTCATGAGTCGAGATTGAACCTCCGTGTGAAACGACATTTCCCAGATGAGTTGCGCCTCCCGCTTTCGCTGATCGTTCAGCCTGACGAGCGCTCATGGTACCACCTTTGACAAGGCTGACAAGCCGATTCTGAGCCTTTGCCATCGCCCCGAGTTGCCTCAGATCAAATGACACCGGAGAGGGCCGTGCGGGGGGTGTTTGGACAGGTCGTTGCCTCATAAAGAAAGGCAACAAGGCTGGAGCGTCCTATTCAATGCCGGTCTCCTTTAGAAGGAAACGGGGGCACAAGTCATATCAGTGGTCAGTGATCGGTAGACGGCGAACAACTAACAACAGATATCCTTCCCTTCGGCTTTGCTCAGGGCAGGCTGTCAGCTCAGGATGACAACTATGGGGCGGGGATCGACGGCCAGCCTTATCGGGTGTAGCGGCCGCTGTCCACAGCGGCGAAACCGAGGACCAGCCGCCGAGACGGCGGCCTCTACAACTGCCAAGCCGCTACACGAACTCCAATCAATCAGCCTAATCGTTGACAACCCCACACCCGCAACCTACAACTGTGCGCATGAATACTCACCGCCATCGGTTGCCTTTTGTTTTTTTCCTTTGGCTGGCGCTTTGCTCCTGCCTGGCGCTGGCAATCGGTTGCGCGCAAAGCGCCCCGCGGAACTCGAAATTTCTGCTGGGGGCCGACATCTCTGCCCTCGCGGGCGGCGGCGGCCGCGGCTTTCGCGGCAGAGCCGGCGGAGGCGGCGTCACCAATGCTGCCGCAACCAACGCGTCTTCCGTCGATACGAACGCCGCCGCTGGCGCTCCGGCCGTTGACAATGGCCGGCGCGTCGGTCCCGGCGGTTATCAGGAAAACGGACAGCCGGGCACCGAAATCAGCATCATGATGAACCACAACTGGAACCTGTTCCGCCTGCGCGTGTTTGTTGACCCGGTCAGGAGCGCTCCGAACAACTGCCTGTCGAACACGATCCCGCTGGCCAAACAGATCAAGGCCGCAGGCGCGGTATTCCTCCTGGACATTCATTACTCCGACACCTGGGCCGATCCGCAGCACCAGGAGACACCGCTGGCATGGCAGGACATTGACACGGACCACACCAATCAGTCGCTCAGCCTTCCCGAGTTTCGAGACCTGCTCGCAACCTACGGGACCTGGCCGGCAGACCGGGTGGAACGGGACATGGCGGCCCTGGAAAAACGCGTCGAGCAATATAGCAGCGATGTCATCACCCAATTGAAGCAGGCCGGGGCAATGCCTGACATAGTGCAGGTTGGCAATGAAATCACCGGTGGCACGCTTTGGCCGTTCGCACACGTCAGGGTCCCTCCTTCAAGCGTTAAACTCGATGCCGGCAGAATTCAGGCCTTACCCGACCCCTACGACGACGACAAGCAATGGAACCATTTGATCCGCGTTATCAAGGCGGGCATGCGCGGCGTCCGTTCCGCCGCCGCCGGCCCGGTGCAAATTGTCATGCATATTGACTGCGGCGGCGACTGGCCCGTGACCCAATGGTACTTCGATCACTTGACCCAGGCGCACGTGGACTACGACATTATCGGCCAGAGCTTCTATCCCAATTATCACGGCACGCCAGAGCTGCTTCAGGCAAACATGATCGAATGCGCCAGGGCCTATCACAAGCCGTTCCTGGTGGCCGAGACGGGCTATCCCCAGAGCGGCGGGGACGCGGTGATGACGCAGAGAAAGTACAATTTTTGGCCCGGAACGCCGCAAGGCCAGTTGCAGTTCATGGCGGACCTCGTGAACACCGTGAAGCGAGCGCCCGGCGGCTTGGGAGTGGTGTATTGGGCTCCCGAGGGCCGCGGCTTCGGCAATGGTTTGTGGACTTCAGACGGCATCCCGGCACCGGCGATCTCTGTGCTCGACAATTTATCGCTGACAAATGCCCCGCAGAGCCATCTGCCGTCCGCGCCGCCATCCGGCCCGTAAACCAATTTCTTCGCTCGGAAGGGCGAAGCGCACCGGGGTCAAATTTCCTTTTTCTGCTTATCTCCGGCCCAGTTGATCATTGGCTCTTCAGCCTGATCGTGCCGGAGATGCCGCTGGACGGGAGCGCGCTCCGGCAGTCGCTGGTAGGTTTCGGAAACAACAGAGACTTGACGGCGAGGATGGCCATGGCAGGTAGTACGATGCCGAACAGCGCGAGGCGGATGCCCATGATTGTCATCGAACGGAGGGCGATGACCAATAGCACAATGGCCGAGAATACGAAAATGGCATAACAAGCGCTCAGGAGACAGGCGTGTTTAACTCCCTCCACGGGCGTTACGGCCACCGGGAAAAATTTCCTATCAGTCAGTTATGGACAGGAAGACCTCGCATGCCCACAATCTCGATGTTCTACGGCGGGGGAGGGGAAATGAAACAAGCCCAACCGCAAGGCAGTTGAACCTGTGCGAAATGCCGTTTTTAGGATCTAGTGAATTGAAAGAAAGGAGTTCCACAAGGAAATGAAAAGAACATCAATAGAAGCTGAGGTCGGACGCCGCGACACGTGCCATGAATGCCATGAAAGAGAAGACCGGACCTGGATCGTCAGGCACCTTGGTCGACTATTGAGCGCCTGCGCGATGGCGGCCATGATGGTGGCTGGGATAACCTCATCGGCGGACGAGCCGGAATGGCGCTTCGTTGTCGTGGGAGATTCGCCGGGGGATCCGGCGGGTGATACTGGCATAAGCCCTGATCTCGCCACGATCGCCCAGGCGATCGCCAATGAGCGCCCGGTCCCGGATTTCGTGCTCTTTCCTGGAGACCTGATCTCCGATGAAAATGTGCCGGGAACCTCTCCGTCCCTCGACCAGCAATACCAGAACTGGAAGCAAGCGATGGCTCCCATCTACGACGCAGGCATTCCGGTCTACCCGGTAAGGGGTAACCACGAAACGTTGACGGAGACGTTCGGATTTCCCAGCAACGACCCGCAACCCTATCTCGATGCTTTCGCCGAGTTTGCCTACATCCCCAGCAACGGCCCCACCAACGCTACCATGCTGACCTACAGTTTCCAACACAAGAACTGCCTTGTGCTCGCGCTGGATCTTTACGTGAACAGCGTCCCCGAGGCGAATGGCAACATATTCCCCGAAGTCGATCAAAACTGGGTGAATCAACAACTGGCTACCAACCAGCTACCCCATGTCTTCGCCTTCGGCCACACCCCCATCGTTCAGGTGAGCATGAACTCCGTCATCGACACGGACGGCACCGTGGCCATGGCCGACGCCTTCTTCGACAGCCTTGCCAACGCCGGCTGCAAGGCCTACTTCTGCGGCCACGACCATTTCTACAACCGCTCGTTCCTCGAGCGGAACGGCAAAAGACTCTGCCAAATGGTCACCGGCGGCGGCGGCGCACTCCCCGAGTTTTGGAACCCAGGCAGCTACTCCTCCGCCTACACGAATTCCGACATCAGCGCCCAGCTCGGCTTCCATAACCAGACCAAGTTCGGCTACTGCGTCGTCACCGTGTCCAGCGACCGATCTCTTTCCTCCGTCATGAAATTCCTGGACACGCCAACCAACACCGCCGTCACCGCGGCGGATGCGTTCGACTTTAATACCTTTCGCTGCGCCACCGCCGGGATGAGCTCCTTGCTGACCATCCCTGCGGCACCCGCCGTCGAATCCGCGGCAGCCAGCTCGAAAACGACCGCCCAGGGCACCTACACCGACCCGGTCAAAGGCGTCGAGAAGAAGACGAAGAAGGAGATCTTGAAGGCCGGCTCTCCGCCATCCGCCTTCCCGTACCAGTGGTCCGGCAAGATCGCGCTTTACAATAAGAAACAGTGGGACGTCACCAAGACCGCCGAGCAAAACCTTGAGGAACACCCGATCGGTCCGGTCCTCTGCGACATGGTCGTCAACGTGGGCGGCACGCCGGGCGCGCCCGAGACCATCGCCTACCTTCCACCCAGCATTACCCAGACCGTGAACGTCAACTCCAACCAGGAGGTAGACCTGCCCCTTTCGCCAGGACAGACCATCATCCTCAATGGCTTCTACTTCGGCGCCAAGCCTCCCAGGGCGTGGCTGGAGTACTCGAAGAACGGCAAGATCGCCTCGCTGATGCTCCAGGCGGACAAGAACCTGGATTATCCTGACGCCCAAGGCCATCCCGGCAAAAGCTGCATGGACCTCACGACCGGCCAAAGCTCCATCAAACTCACCGTTCCCAAGGCCTGGCCCCAAGGCTGGATCGATCAGGAGAACCACAACATCGTCATCGACAATGGCTTTGGGGTGGCCACCATGAACTTCTCGGAGCAGCCAACGAGCACGCCGCCCGAGTGACGCCACGGAGTCTATCTGCGGTGATCCGGGTCAACGCTTGATTGAAGCGTTGACCCCCAAGATGGAAACTCGTCAAAGGGCGATGTCAATTGTCAATGACTGGCCCCTTTGACAGAGATGACCCCTTTGACAGCGATAATATAGATGGTCTGTTTCTTGCTATTTATCGACTCTGGAGGTGCACCGTGAATTCATTCAAATGTAAGGTTGTTCTGATAGGTCTATTGCTTACGCTCGCCATCACAGTCTCGGTCCTGGCGCAAACAATTAAGGATGTTGATGATGGCACTACTCTTGAACAGATCATCATCTTTGGCCGCCATAGCATACGCTCATCTGTAACTGACACAAACACCTTGGCCCAGTTTTCAACCAATTCTTACCCCGTCTTTGTCGGGGTCCCGACGGGCTACCTGACCCCTCACGGACGGGAGGCGGAGCGCCTGCTCGGTTCCTATTTCCACGACTATCTGATCCACGAAGGGCTTCTCACGGGCAACGCTTCAACAGATCTATCTCGCTCGTATTTCCGCGCCAATTCCATTCAGCGCTCCAACGTCACCGCCGCCAAGTTCGGGGAAGGGTTGATCCCGGATGCAACAATACCGGTACACTCCTACAGCCTTCTCGATGTCAATACCGGCCGTCCCGTGCCCGACCCGGTGTTCGATCCCATTCTGGCAAATGTGGCGACAGCCATCCCGGGTCGCGCCGAGGCCGAAGTTCAAGGGATTTACGGCAGTGGAGCAGCAATAGCATTCGCATACAGCGGCGAGTATTCTCTCACTCGTAGTGTGCTCTTTCCGCCAAGCTCGGTTGATCCAACCACTCAAGCCGTTACTCTTGCTGCCTATACACCCATATCCTTTACAGGAGGTTCTATTAATGACGGCGGACTGAGTGTAATGAATGACGCAATCGACCCGTTTGTCATGCAATACGCTGATGGCTTCCCGCTCGAGGATGTGGCTTGGGGCCGACTTACGTTGGATACTCTTTCCCAACAGACCCGGCTTATCGTCCTACAACTTAATATCGAAATGCGTCCGCCCTATATCGACCGTGTGCAGAGCTCGAACGCTGGCTCCCATGTACTTCGCACCATGAGCCAGGCCGTATCGGGCAGTCACCTTCCCGGAGCATTTGGGGACGGCAAATCACGGGTCCTTGTAATTATCAGTTCCGATGCCTATGTGGAGGGATTGGCGGGACTTCTTGGCCTCCACTGGCAACTGCCCAGCTATCAACCGGACTTTATCGGTCCGGGTGGAGCGCTCGTTTTCGAGCTGCGACAGTCGAAGAAATCGAAAGGGTATCTTGTTCGCGTCTTCTACACCGCACAAACCTTCGATCAACTGCGCAATCTGACATCACTGACCCTTGAAGCGTCGCCTGCGACAATGCAGCTTACAATTCCGGAAGGGAGCAACTCAGCCACGGATTTGGATGTCAAGTTTGTCACCTTCAAAAAGCTTCTGAGCAAAGCAATCGACCAGAAATGCGTGCAGCCTTTCGGGAAAGAAGTCCCGCCTGACGTGTTAGACAATGTCCCATTGGATTAGGAGCGCCCGTGAAATTTAATCAGAATTGATCAGTAAAAGTTAACAAAAAACTACAGAAAGAGTTTGAATATGAAGAAAGTCTTAGCAGTCGTGGCAATGATCGTCGGAATCGGTGCGGCCAGCGGTTGGGCGCAAAACCAGCCGCAAACCAAGGGCGTGTATTGGGCTGGACTTGGCTGGGAATTTTCCAGTAACGGGAAGACACTGAGCGTCAACGCTTGGACGACCAACGCTACCGGTCAGTGGGTAGTCAGTCCTCAATTGACCGGCGGCCTCTCCTGGACGGGCGTGAAAACAAAGGGCAGTCTGGGCGCGTGTGTTTTCAACAACTTGATCTACTGCTTCTTCGACAACAGTAATTCGCAATTGCAGTACGTCACGATTAATCCCTCGTCGGGAAACGCCATCGCCGGTCCCACGACGATTGCGGGGAGCGGTCAAATCAATGGCGTCGCTGCGACGGTTTGTAATAACATGATTTACATCATCACGCGCGACGCCACCTTCTCTTCAGCCGACGGGATTAATTTCTCCGCGGGGGGCAGTTGGAATTACGGTGCCGGTCTCCAGGTGTGGAATGTCCTGGACGCGACAACCGTGGAAAATACGACCAACGTCACAACCTCCTGTTTGGTGACAAACGGGACAACCACCTGTACGACCAATTCGCCTCCCGGAATAATGATCGTTTTCAGCACGGCGACTTACGATTCAAAAGGTAATGTTAAAGATCCAGTTGTTCTGCGCTCAGGTATCCTTTATCCATCCATCATCCTCTGGCCGTTGGTCTGGATAGGCCCCATTATGCCAGCGCCATACTACCTCTATTGCGATTCTGGAACTATTGGGACAACCGAATCGGCCAAACTCCCCATTACGCAGGGGAATCTCGTCCTGGGCACCTCCTTCGGCGTCCCCGGCTTAGCTGACATTTTTAGCCTGGGTCTTACGTGTCCTCCGATGCCGAGTGGCAGCAAGGCGGCGTGTGTGCAGTTATACATGAATAATAGCAATGGCTACCCGCAAGACTACTTGGAACAATGGGAGTACAACTTAGCCAGCCGGTCCTGGTTGTTGCGCGGATACTCGCGGAGTCAATCTGGTATGTTCAATTTGTCTCGAACTTATATTTCCGCGGTTCCCTGGATCGATACCATGGATCCAAATGGGACAACACGGTTGACGTATATGGTGCATGTGAACAACATGGCCACCAGCAATGTAGGAGCACCAGTTGATGAAATGTCTGATGAATGGGTGCCCGACCGGTCGGACTGGCAGGTCCCACAGTATTATGATAATTACGATGACTGTGGCGGCGCTCTCGGGCCCTGTAACTGGCAAGGCCTACCCGTCTATACCTCCGACGCCAACGGCGCGGGGACCGACGTGACCAACAAATGGAAACTGAGCCAGTGGACATTGCTGGGCGTTGTCGTCCCGCCGCCCTTCGCCTTTAACGAGAACACGGACGCCTCCACCTTATCGCAAGTGACGTTTGGAACTACAAAAAGCCAGGGCCTAACCACGACGACGACCACCACCACACTTTTCACGCATGGTAATCGCAGCGATGTGAACGCCTTTTATTCCTATAGTAGCGATGAGAGCTTTGGTAATAACTTTATCCGTTCCTCCGCGAACTCGATTACAACGGCGCTGACGACAGAGTTTACTTTCGGCCCAGTCGCCGAAACTCCGCCAGGCCCGGACACTCAGGGCGTGACCGGCTGGGCCATCTTCTCGTGCCCCACCTACATCACCCAGTGGTTCAAGAAATACGCCTATGATTGCGCACTCACACCGAATGGGACTACCAACATCGTCCAGGGCACCAACATTAATCAAGACGTCAACCGCATCCAGACCACAGCCGTCTTGAAGTCAGTTCATTTCCATCTGGCGACGCCCACGGACAGCTACTGTCAATTCCCCAGCCTGCTCCAGGGGTTGGCCAGTATTCCCGCCTCCACCGATCTCCAGGGCTGGTTTGATCTACCGGCCTGGAATTCACAACTCGCTGCCAATGGTAATTGGACACCAATTATCGGGAAAGGCAGTTTGCCAGAACTTAGCCAAGGCGACAATTCCACGGAAACATACACTCAGAGCAAACAGGCGTCTGGCAGTTCGACCGTCGGCACGATTTATTCCTACGAGAGCTCCCAAGGTTTCGACCTCAATGTCGATGTCGGCGTGGAAATCGGGGATCTCCTGCATCTCGGGACCTCGCTCTCAGGCGGCATGTCTTGGTTCTCTAGTAAAGAAACCGATTTGGAGGCCGAGACCACGGTCGAATCCAGCATCGACACGACCGTCTCCTGTAGCATGACTCTTGCCGGCGAGACCGACCTTGCGGCCAATCACACGAATGGCTACGTGCGCAATCTGACGATCCAGCCCTACTGGCTCCAGGCGACATCGGCCACCGCGCCTTGGATTCCCCAAGCCTGTAGCAGTAGCAATAGTCGGCCGTGGTATATCACGTGGAATGTCATCGGTTGGGCAACCAATGACTGGATCTCTGGTGATGCCGGGCAGCCGCTTGCGGCCGCCGGAATGATTGGAGGTGCACAGAACCAGTACGCGTTGACGGGCCTCCTGAGTTGGGTGCATGCCGACGGCACCACGACGCCCTGCGCCATGACAGCCGACGAGTTTGATCCGATAAAGGGTGCTGTGTTTTCCGTGAACAACCATGCGTTCGTAGCCACTGGGACCACGAGCCGGTGGGTGCGCAATGGCGCGCTTTGGACTTACACCGTCAGCGCGGGGGTGACAAACGACCCATTCCAAATCGTGATGGATTTCGCCCAAAAGACCTGGTCTTTCCAGACCACCTCAACGCAACTCCAACAAATCATTGGCAATGCAAACGGTTCAGTGAAAATCAAGCTCAGCATTCCTGATGGGGCGGTCTTCACCAGCCAGATCCAGCATGACGTGAGCACCAGTTGGTCCGCCGCGGATCCGGCGGAGGTCGCGGCACCGGTTGGTGTGGACTCGCTCAAAGGGGCTTACAACTCGCGAACGGGCGTGGGACACCTCACGTTGCTGGGGCACATCCCGCAGAATACCCAGCAGTTTGGCGACCTTGTTCTGTGGATCAACGGCAACCCGGTTACGTTCCCGCTGCTCAGCCAGCCGGGCTTCCTGACGGCGCTCCAACACGGAAAATCAGTGTCCTACAATCGGGCCGGGCGTCTGATCCACATCAATTTCGGCACGGGAAAATGCACGGCGACCATCTCTGGAAAGCAGTTCCAGAGTGCCATGGCGCCCCAAGGCGGGGCAATCCGCGTGCAGATTCTCGTGGGCGGTAAGGTCATTTCCGACCAGACCTTCCAGGTGCAGACCGGCGCCACAACGCTCATGCCCTTGCGCTGATCGGCGATAAAAATCAGAACGTGGTTGGAAAATGATTAGTCTGTCAAATGTTCGTCAGGCGGCCGACGCAAGACATGCGGGCAAAAATTGCGCTGATTCCGGTCCATGGCCGGCAAACAGAAGTTCCGTCGAGATATTCAAGAGGTCCGCGAGGCCGCGGACCCTCCCGAAAACCGTCGAATTTCACGTGTTGCGGCAAGGGAGGGACGGCGGCCCCGCCGTCTGTGCCGGGTTTTTCAGTGGAATCGACTCTGGAGGTGCACCGTGAATTCATTCAAATGTAACGTCATTCTGATAGGTCTGCTGCTTGCGCTCGCCATCGCAGTCCCGGGCCCGGCTCAAACAATTTCGAATGCAGATGATGGCACTACCTGAAGCAGATCATTGTCTTTGGCCGCCATAGCATACGTTCAACCACGGTTGCCGCATCCACCCTGGCCCAGTATTCACCGAATACCTAGTCTGCTTTCGTCGGAGTCCCGACAGGCTACCTGACGCCTCACGGACGGGAGGCGGCACGTCTGCTCGGCTCCTATTTCCACGAGTATCTGCTCCACGAAGGGCTTCTCACGGGCAACGCTGCGACAGATCTATCGCATTCGTATTTCCGCGCCAATTCCATTCAGCGCTCCAACATTACCGCTGCCAAATTCGGGGAAGGGCTGATTCCGGGTGTAACCATACCGGTTCACTCCTACAGCCTTGGCGATACCAATACCGGCACCCCTCCCGGGACCGACCCGGTGTTCGATCCTATTCTGGCAAAGGTGGCGACCGCTGACCCGGATCGCGCCCTGGCTGAAGTTCAAGGAATTTACGGCAGCGAAACAGCAACAGCTTCCGCTTGCACCGGCGAGCTTGTCCTGATTCATAACGTGCTCTATCCGCCAGGAACAGGGCCAACAGCCGGCGCTCCGCAAGGCTCGATTGATCCAACTGCGCAACCAATTACGCTTACTGCCTTTACACCTGTGCAGTATACAGGAGAGTCCATCAATGTCGGCGGACTGGCTACAACGATTGATGCAATCGACCCGTTTGTCATGCAGTACGCGGATGGCTTCGCTCTCGAGGATGTGGCTTGGGGCCAATTCTCGCTGGATACACTTTCCCAACAAACCCGGCTGAATGTCCTGCAAATCAATATTGCCATGCAACCGCCCTATATCAACCGTGTGCAGAGTTCGAACGCCGGTTCCCACGTACTTCGCTCCATGAGCCAGGCCATATCGGGCAGTCATCTTCCCGGAGCCTTTGGGGACGGCGCATCACAGATTCTAGTCATCATCAGTTCCGATTACTACTTGGCCGGATTGGCCGGACTTCTTCACCTCCACTGGACGCTGCCCGGCTATCAACCAGACTTTTGCGCTCCGGGTGGCGCGCTCGTATTCGAACTGCGGCAGTCGAAAAAGACAAAGGAGTATCTGGTTCGCGCGTTCTACACCGCGCAGACCTTCGATCAACTGCGCAATCTGACACCCCTGACCCTGGATGAGCCACCGGCGACCATGCAGCTCACAATTCCGGGAGGGAGCAACTCATCCACGAATTTGGATGTCAAGTTCACTACCTTCAAGAAGCTTCTGAGCAAAGCCATCGACCCGAAATGCGTGCAACCTTTCAGCAAAGAGGTCCCACCTCCACCTCCCGTGATACAAAATGTCCCCTTGGATTAGTCATAGGGAGGCTTCGCCGGGGTCAGATCTCTGGTTTCTGTATATGTCTGGCCAGTCTCATTATTGGCTGTTCAGCCTGATCGTGCCGGAAATGCCTCTGGACGGGAGCGCGCTCTGGCAGTCGGTGGTGGGTTTCGGAAACGACAGAGATGGTTCGATGATCCTTCGTTCCACTCAGGACTGCGGCTCACCACCATGACAGACGGGGGCCTCGCAGAGAGGCGGAGTGGTGGTAGGGGCAGTGGTACGCCACAGGGTCAGACAATGTGGTCTATGTCTGATGCGTTCCGGTGCCAACTCACAAATTACCCGGCTGAGCAGGATCGCGGCGCTCAGCGCCACTCGTGCTTCGGGTATTTTCGCTGGAGTTCCTGCTTGAGCTTTGGATAGGTCTCCCGCCAGAACAGAGACAGGTTTTCCGTGACCTGCACAGGACGCTGGTTGGGAGCCAGGACCTCGATCCGTACCGTCACGCGTCTACTGACGAGGCGGAGGCTCTCCTTCACGCCATACAAATCCTGGATGCGGGCGGCGATGGTGGGGGGCGCATCGGTATGGTAGGTGACCTTTGCCTTGCGGCCCGCGGGCAACTCGATTCGTTCGGGAGTGTATTCGTCCACCCACCCCTGTTGTTGCGGCGTGAGCCACGATTTCACCACGGGCCACACCGGTCGATCCTTGATTTCCTTGTAACTGACCGAGCCGAGGCAGATCTGTTGGACCAGATGGGCGCGATCGTCTTCCGTGATCGCCGGTAGACCAAGCTCGGGCATCCACTCGCGCAGCCGGTTGACCCGGACAATCCATTGTTCGACCGCGTCGTCCCAATTCTTCAACACGCATCTGCCTGCGGCGACTTCCCGTGCGAGGATTTGCGCCGCGGCGTCGGCGGATGGTTTGTCCGATCGCTCGGCCTCCAGCACCAGATCGCGGAACTCCGTGCGGCGCTGCAGGAACACGCGTCGCTGGGTCTCGTCGTACACAGATTCTTCCACGATGCGGAAATCTTCCGGGAACAATTCGCGCAGCCACTCTTCTCTTGCCGCCGTGCACAGGCTCAACACGACGTTGAGTTCCTTGCCCTGCACCTCGGCAACCTCCGTGGCCACCAACAAGGGCGCCTGGACAACGCTTTCCCGTGCCAACAATCCGCGCCGTCCGTGTGTCAGGGCGCAGCGAAGTGTCCCCGCATCGAGCCGTTTCGCCACGTGATCGGAGAAGCCGACAAGCAAACATTTCTGCACGGCTTCGCGTGACATCGGACGCTCGCTCACATCGAACTTCTCACGCTGGGCAATTTCAAGGAACTGTTGGTAGACCGGCGCGACCTGTCGCGCCGCCTGCGCATGCACGCCCAGCCCCCGACAACGTTCGATATTGAACCCGTTCCGCTCGGCATATCGCCACGCCCGCATGAGAACGAAGAAATCGGATTCGGCCTCGCCGCCGAACAGCTCGTCTCGCGCTTCCATTACCTGTTTGCCCTGTCCCCTCACCAGCAGATCGCGGCCCTGAGTCAACGCGGCGATCAGGGCGATCGGCCGCACACACCCGAGTTCCTGCGCTGCCAGCAGCATCCGCGCATAACGCGGATGAACCGGAAACGCCAGCATCCGCCGGCCCAGGGGCGTGATCGGCGCCTGGCCATCGGGTTTGGGATGGGCGAGGGCTCCCAAATCCACGAGCAGATTCTCGGCTCGTTCGAGCGCGCGAGGATCGGGCGGTTCCAGCCAGCGAAAACGCTTCACGTCGTCAACACCGCTGGCTTTCAACGTGAGGACGGCTTCGGCAAGATCGAGCCGCTTAACCTCGGGCAACTCCTGCAGCGGGCGATGTTCCTGTTCGCGTTCCGTCCAAAGCCGCAGGCAAACGCCCGGGGCGGTGCGGCCGGCACGTCCTGACCGCTGGTCGGCGGAGGCGCGGCTGATTTTGTCGATGAGCAGCGTATTGATCCCGCGGTGCGGATCGTAGCGCGGGATCCGCGCCAGACCGCTGTCCACGACGATGCGCACGCCGTCGATGGTGAGCGAGGTTTCCGCGACGTTCGTGGACACGACGACTTTTCGCCGGTCGTATCGCACGACGGCGGCGTCCTGATCGTTGGAGGCGAGATCGCCGTGCAGCGGCAGCACGATGAACTGGCTGCCCAAGGTGTCGCGCACGGCTTGCACCGCGCGGCCGATCTCATAGGCTCCGGGCAGGAAAATGAGCGCGTCGCCTTCATGTTCCCGAACAAGCCGCTGTAGTTCCGTGGCGACGACTTCCCAGACGGGCAGGTCATCGGCCGATTTGCGGAGATATTCGACGGCAACAGGAAACGTGCGGCCTTCCGAGGCGATGGTTTCGCACGGGGCGAGGTACATTTGCAGTGGCCCGACATCGAGCGTGGCGGACATGACGATCAGCAGAAGGTCGGGACGAACGGTTTCCTGGAGTTGCAGTGCTCGGGCGAGGGTGATGTCCCCGTAGAGATGCCGTTCGTGGAATTCATCAAACAGAATGGCGGAGATGCCGCGAAGCTCCGGGTCGTTGAGCATCTGTCGCAGCAGGATGCCTTCCGTCACGTACCGGATGCGCGTCCGCGGTGAGGTGACGTTATCGAGGCGGATTTGATAGCCGACTTCATCGCCGAGTTTCCCCTCGCGTTGTTTGGCCACCCAGGCTGCCAGCATGCGCGCCGGTAAACGGCGCGGTTGTAAAACGACGACCTGGCCGCCATCGGAGGGCCACGCTTCTGCGTGGCCACCGGGCGCATGGGGAGAGGGAAGACCCTGCAGCAAACCGCCATCGAGCAGCATCTGGGGCACCTGGGTCGATTTGCCCGATCCCGTCGGCGCCGTCAGGATCAGACGCCGCCCTCGGCGCGCCGCATCCAGCAATCGCTGCTGGATTTCGACGATCGGCAGTTGGATTGGTCTCATGTTGTGTTGGTCAAGCCTGCCACAAACCATTCCGTCAAGGGCGGTCTTTCACGCGTGCAATCGCCAGGCCGTCAAGTTTGCGGCGCATGAGGGGGACCAGGATGGTGTCCAGCGCAGGATGGCCGGCCAATTGCCGGTTGAACTGCTGGGTCGCGCGCACGATCGGGTCTGTCTGACCTTCCTGGGCGACTGCGCCGTCACGAATTACGTTGTCCGCGAGGATCAAACCGCCGGGGCGGGTGAGACGCACCGCCCAATCCAGATAAGCAGGGTAACTTTCCTTGTCCGCGTCGATAAACACCAAATCAAACGGTTTTTCTCGGGCGTCACACATCTGCTGTAACGCGGTCAGGGCCGGACCCACACGGATGTCCACCTGCGCCATCACGCCTGCTCGCTCCAGGTTTTTGCGGGCAACACGCGCATGATGTTCGTTTACTTCGAGCGTTACCAGCTTTCCATCGGGTGGCAAGGCGCGTGCAAACCAGAGCGCGCTGTACCCGCCCAGCAGACCGATTTCGAGGATGCGCTGGGCTCCGGAGAGTTTCGCCAACAGATACAGAAGTTTGCCTTCGTTGGGTGAAACGTGGATCTCGGGAAGATCGGCCGCAGCAGCATCGCGCAACGCCTGCGCGAACACTTCTTCGTCAGGGACGCACAATTGTTCGATATATTGGTCAACAGTCAACATCAGCTCGAAAGAATCCATGGTGGTCATGCCGCCCTGGCCATGCCTTCGAGTTGTTGATCTGTTTTGGCGGCAAAAACGAAGTCGCTCTCGGTCAGGCCATCGATCTTGTGGGTCCAGATCGTGATCTTTACTTTTCCCCAGGCCAGATAAATATCAGGATGATGGTTCTGCCGTTCGGCGAGTTCGCCGACGCGATTGGTAAAACCGAGTGCCTCGCGGAAGTCTCTGAATCGGTACTCCTTCTCGAGGTGATGTTCGTTCACCAGTTGCCAGTGTTTGCCGAGTCGCGCATGCAGCGCCTTCAATGGATCGCCCTTCAGGGGCGGGACGCCGCCCTTGCACGGGACACATTCTTTCGCAGTCAACGCATTTGATTCCATGCCCTTGTCCTCCTGATCGCCGAATTCGTTGCCACGATAGTGCAAGGGGGCTGACTTCTCAACCCGCTTTGTAGTATCGTCCGCGCGCAATGACAAACGGGCTTCCAGGACTGCGAGCGCTGCCGCGCAACTTTTATGATCGCGACACGATTGTGGTTGCGAAGGACCTGCTCGGGAAGTGGCTCGTTCATGTCACGGGTGGCGTCGAGCGGGTGGGTCGGATTGTCGAGGTGGAAGCCTATCTCGGTCCACAGGATCGGGCCGCACATTCTGCGCGCGGACTGACCGAGCGGACGAAAATCATGTTTGGTCCGCCCGGCTTCGCCTACGTGTACATGATTTACGGCATATACTTTTGCATGAACGTTGTGACCGAGCGGGAAGGACATGCCTCGGCGGTGTTGCTTCGAGCGCTTGAGCCGGTCCGTAATGTCGATGGCAAAACCAGCGGGCCCGGGTTGCTCTGCAAGGCGCTGGGGATCGACCGACGACTGAACGGCCACGATTTGTTGAGCCAGGAGTTCTTTGTGGCGGCCGACGACGCCCTGCGCGATTTCCAGATCGTCAAACGCCCGCGCATCGGCGTGGAATACGCTGGCGTGTGGGCACGCCGCCACCTGCGATTTTACATCAAGGGAAATCCGCACGTCTCACGTCGGTAATTAGTATCTACAGCCGACCGGAACCCACCCCTCGATCCCCTCCTGGGGAGGGGAAGCCGGCGCAGGAAACGTTGTCCAGTTTTCTTGACTCCGTTGTGATTCTTGCCGACCGCCCGATTGTCGAGGACGCGACGAAGCGCGTCCCTCTGGATCAATTCCATTTGGAGGGCGAACCTCCCGGCGAGCCGCGCGTGATGGTGGACGAAGCGGCTCGGCAGGAGCCTCGCCCTCCAGAAATCTGTCGAATCAACTGTGTCGCAGCTTTAGCTGTTGCGCGCCCTTGCGATAATGGCCAATGTCTCCTTGCCAAACTGGCGGGCTTTCGCGGCGCCGATGCCGCGCACTTCGATCAATTCGGTTTCCGTCTGCGGCGCGCGACGGGCCAATTCCTTGAGGGTCCGGTCGGGGTAAACAATGTAGGCGGGAATGCCGCCCAAAGCTGATGACTTCTCGCGCCGCCACTGGCGGAGCGCATCGAAGATCTTCATGTTGAATGGGGCTTCTTCGGGCTCCGACGAGTTGTGCTTCGGTTCCGATCTGACCGGTCGTGAAGGCGACGGCTTTGGCTCGAATTCCGGCAAGGGGAGGGGAAGGACCTTCTCTCGCCGCATCACCTCCCCGCCGAGTTCGGTCAGGGACAATGTCGGGTATTTGCCGCCGCTCAAAGCAATGCAATTGGCTCGAATGAGGACGTCGAGCAGACTCCAGACGTAGTCCGCTCCCCTATCGCGCAACAAGCCATATGTCGAAAGCCGATCGAGGCGCGCGTCCAGCACCTCCTTCGATCGTGAGCCGACAAGTGTCTGGGCGATTCGGGACCGGCCGAACCGGCCATTGACACGGGCAACGCAACTGAGCGCCTTTTGGATGACGATGGTCTCCTCGTCCCGCGGCAACCGGACCGACGCCGTGTTGACCTGCGTCAGGCAATTGTCACAAACGCTGCAATGTTTGGACGCCTCGGTGTCGCCGAAATAATCCAGGATGAAATGGTGGCGACAACCCCGGTGATCGGCGTAGGCGATGATCCGCTGCAGTTTCTTGATGTCGCGTTCCCGCTTCGAATCCAACCGCTCGAAATCAATCGGCAACTCGGTCAGCGGCTTGCCGGGCTCGAGGAGACGCGTGGTGTACGTGCGGCTACCCTGACGATACTCTCGCTGGATGAAGCCGGCGCGTTCGAGGAGATACAGCGCCGTGCCCACCGCCATGCCATTCTTGGCGGACGGAACTTCTTCCGCAATTCTCTCGATGGAGAGTTCAATGGGGCCGCCGGCACACAGTTGGCGCAGCGAGTGGTAGAGGTTGCCGATGATCTCGCGTGTCGGATTGGCGCCTTCGATGAAAAACTCCTGGGTCCGCACGTCGGCATAGTTGTAGAGCATTTCGCACCGGGCCGGCTCGCCATCGCGACCCGCGCGTCCGGCTTCCTGGTAATAGGCCTCGACGCTGCCGGGGATGTCGTAGTGAACGACAAATCGCAGATCGGGACGGTCGATCCCCATCCCAAACGCGTTGGTGGCGACAGCGACCCCGACACCGGTCTCGGGTCTCATGAATTTGTCCTGCGCTTTCTTGCGTTGCTCGTCGGTCATTCCGGCGTGGTAGGCGACGGAGGCGATGCGTTGTAAGGCAAGATGAGCGGCAACTTTCTCGACGTTCTTGCGCGTCGCGCAATAGACGATGCCGGTCTGGAGTTGCCGGATGAATTCGGTGATGCGTTCCAGCTTGGCGGCTTTGCCCTTGGCCGCCGTGACGCCGAGCGTGAGGTTGTGCCGTTCAAAACCGGTGACAAACACGCGGGGTGGTTGGCGGCCGAATTTGCCGAGGCCGAGTTGTTCCACGATGTCGTCACGCACTTCGGGAGTGGCGGTGGCGGTCAGGGCAATGACTTGCGGTTGGCCGAGATCCTTGAGCGCCCATTTCAACCGCAGGTAGTCGGGGCGAAAATCGTGTCCCCATTGTGAAATGCAATGGGCCTCGTCAATGGCAAACAACGCGATGGACAGGGGCGACAGCGCGCTTACAAACCGTTCGCTCTTGAATCGTTCGGGGGCGATGTAGACCAGGCGGTAAACCCCTTTGATCATGGCCCCGATGCGTTCATTCATCTCGGACGGACTGAGGGTCGAGTTGATGAACGTGGCCGGAATGCCTTTCCCGACCAGCCCGTCGACCTGGTCTTTCATCAGGGCGATGAGCGGCGAGACAACGACGGTGATCCCGTCGAGCGCGAGGGCGGGAAGTTGATAGCACAGCGATTTGCCGCCCCCGGTGGGCATGATCACCAGCGCGTCTTCGCCGTTGACGATGGAGTCGATGACGCTTTGCTGGCCTTCCAGGAATTCGCGAAAGCCGAAATGTTTCTCCAGCAGAGCGTGCAGGTTGTTCGACTCACTCACAACCGAAGTGTAGAAAGGAAGGTCGCGCCTGACAAGCCGCAACCCGAAACTCACCTCCGCTCGGGGTGGCGTGGCATGACGCGTGATTGGACGGGATGGCAGAGCGGCATCAAGCTGCCAAGGGGCAAGGCGGCGTCAAGCCACCGCACTCCATAGGGTTCTACCGACAGGAAGTTGAAAGCTAATGGCTGACAGTCTCTTCCGTTCGCTGAATTGTGAATCGGCGGTCGTTGTGCTATCTTAATTACCCATAGGGATGGGTCTTCCGACGAAGAGTTTAGGGAGCTTTTAACACAAGACCGCCTGATTCGCATGCAGACAGTTGCACGTTTGAATTGGTTCTTCGCTACCGTGAGCCTCACGATGGTTGTGTGGGGATGCGCCCAGACAGGTTCACTTACCGACGCCGATCAGGAACGCGATCCGTTTTATCAGAAGGCGAAGAAGCTGGCCGATGCGAGCGACTATCGGGGCGCCTCGGAGTTCTATGAGAAGGCGTTGATGAACAACCCGGAGTCAGCTCCAGCGCACTTCGAGTTGGGACTGCTGTTCGATGAGAAGCTCGGAGACCCCATCGCGGCCATTTATCATTATCGTCAGTATCTGGCGTTGCGGCCGGATTCGGACAAGAAGCAGTTGGTTCAAGATTTTATCGAACGGGCGAGCCTGTCCTTGGCGGGCAAGTTGCCGCATGCACCGGCCTCCGATCCCAATGAGGTGGCCCGCCTGCGTAGCGAAAACGCGGGCCTGATGCAGGAGAACCTGGCCTTGAAAGCCAGGCTGACGGAATTGGGGAGGGCGGCGGCAGTCCATCCGACCGAAGCGGCAGCCGAGGCAACGCCGTTGGCGCATGTAACGCAGGTTGCGAATGTTTCCCCGGGTGTGCCAACGGCGGAAGTGACAAAAACCCGGACGCATGTGGTGGAAAAAGGTGATACATTACAGTCCTTGGCCGTGAGGTTTTACGGTACGAGATCGGCGTGGGACAGGATTTATCAAGCGAATCGAAATGCGTTATCGAGCAAGGACCAACTCAGAATTGGCCAAGTCTTGGTGCTCCCATAGGGACACGAGGGATCGACGGTGGTAAAGGGATATGACGGGCAAGGTGCTTTCAGGTTGTATTGTCGCTTTCTGGCTGGTCATGATGGGCGCGCTGGTCAAGGTTGAGCTTTGGCCAAAGGCGCCCCCGTTGCACGAGGTGCCGGTCGCGGAGGTGGCGCAAAGAATTTTCTCCAATCCAGTGCCTGCCCCACGCCTCAATGTGTATTACCGCAACGAGCTCATCGGTGTTGGCAGGATTGCCGTGCATCATCTCTATTCGCTGGAGACCGTGCTGCCCACCTCTGTGCCATCGAAGCCGGGCGCGTATTGGGTTCAATTGTGGTTCCACCCCAGTGTCGCCTCCGGCATGAAAGTGACCGGGGAGGCCTGGTGCGACGACAAACGTGATGTGAAGAGGTTCAATGTCAAAGTTGCCATGGGAGACGTCGATCTGAGCCTGCATGGCGACAACCGGACCAAGAAGATTAATTTCGTTTATGACTATGGAGAGAACCATCAGGAACGGCAGTTCGATTTCAACGACAAAGGCGGAGAAGGTTTGGTGGGAGCCTTGGGAGCCTCGTCCCTCAGCCCCGCTTCCCTGTTGGGCGGGGCAGGTCTGCCGTTCAGTGCTGCCGACATATTGGGGGGAGCGGACCGACCGTCCCAATCCCAACTGAAGACGGCGGCTTATGACACCCATCTGCAAGTTGGCGACCTGATACAGAAAGCGTATCTGATTGAATCGAGATTGGACAACGGAATTTGGGCGCGATCATGGATTGAGGAATCCGGCGAAGTGTTGTTGGTCGAGACCTCGTTGGGGTTGACGATGCGCTCCGAACGGGTGGAGGATCTCGATGGGAGCAGCGGTCACGGGTCAACCCGTCATGCGGCCGTCAGGCGGGGTGCGGTCACACCATGATTAAAACGGAACAGTTGACAAAGAAATTCGGTTCGTTGACGGCAGTCGACAATCTCAGTTTGAGCATTGAGCCGGGGGAGTTTTTCGCGTTTCTCGGGCCGAATGCAGCCGGCAAGACGACCACCATCAAGTTGTTGGCCGGATTGCTAAAGCCGACTTCGGGACGCGCGCTCATCGGGGGGTACGACATTCAGGAAGAACCCACCAAGGCGCGGCAGTTGATCAGTTACGTTCCTGATTTCCCTTTTCTGTACGACAAACTTCAGCCGATGGAGTTCATGCTCCTGGTGGGCCAACTCTACGGCATGGATCGCTCGGAGATTCTGCGCGCCAGCCAGGACCTGTTCGATTTGCTGCATCTCGATGAGACGCGGGATCAGTTGATCGAGAATCTTTCGCATGGCACGCGGCAGCGGGTCGCGATCGCGTCGGCGCTTTTGCACAATCCGCGGGTGATCATCATCGATGAGCCGATGGTCGGATTGGATCCGCGCAGCGCCCGCGTGGTCAAGGATCTGCTGAAGTCCCGAGCACGGCAGGGAGTGGCCGTCTTTCTTTCGACACACATCCTGGAAGTGGCCGAAGAGTTGGCGGATCGCATCGGGATCCTGAATCGCGGACGATTGATTGCGGTCGGCACGATGAGCGAACTGCGGGAGGCCAGCGGCGAGATGGGGGCGCTGGAAGACACCTTCCTGGCGCTTACCCGAGAAGAAGAAGAGGCGGAGCCCGCGGAGTCGACATGAACGCAATCGATTTTTTCCCTTTGTTCCTGAAAGCCAATCTGCGGATGACCCAGCGGCGGATCAGTCAGTTGCGACAGCAGTCGATGTTGATGATGGCGGTGATCCTGCTGTTCGTGACCGGCTACTGGGTTGGCGCCTACTGTCTCGTGCATTGGGGGTTGGGGGTTTTGGTCCACGAGTTTGCGGGATTGGGCGTTTTGCTCGTGGATCGGATGCTCTATCTGTTTTTCGCCTTTTTGTTTTTGATGTTAATCTTTTCCAACATGATCATCGGGTACTCGTCCTTGTACGAGAGCCAGGAGACGCAGTGGATGCTCACGTTGCCGGTGCGGCATTCGGATGTGTTCAGTTGGAAGTTGGCGGAGACGATGGTGCTGGCGAGTTGGGCGTTTGTGTTTCTTGCCACGCCGCTCATGTTCGCCTACGGAATGGCGCGGCAGGTGGGCGGGTTGTTCTATCTGAAGGTGTTTCTGCTGCTGCTGCCGTTCATGATCCTCACGGCTTCGCTGGGAGCGTTGGCGGTGCTGTTGATTGCCCGTTACTTTCAACGGCGCGCGTTTAAGTGGGGTTTGTGCGCGATGGCCATGATCGGTGTGCTGTTGGCCGTTGCCCACTTCCATACGATTCATCCCGAGGGAACGCAGGAAGCAGCTCTGGGCCAACTGTTGCGCAGCAGCCACCTTACGCTGAAGCCGGTTTTGCCCAGCTATTGGGTTGCCTCCGGCGTGATCGCCTGGGGTGAGAAATCGGAGGGACGGGGCGCGTTTTTCTTTCTGGTACTTTTGAGCAATGCCCTGATGGGGATGTTGGTTTGCGTTGGCATCAGCGGGCGAATGTTCTACAGCGGTTGGTCGCGCACGCAGAGCCAGGGCGGTTTTCCCCTAAGCGCGCCCAGGTCGGGTCGTCCGGTTGTCCCGCTTCTCCACCGCCTGGTGGATCGCCTGCCCGGGATCGATCCCATCACGCGGGCGTTGGCCATCAAGGATATCCGCACCTTTTGCCGGGACATCTCGCAATGGAGCCAATTCGCAATCTTTTTTGGACTGCTCGCGCTGCACGTCGTCAACATGCGGAACTTCGCCTACGATTGGAACAATGAATTCTGGGCCGCCTTTGTATCGTTTCTCAATCTCGGCGCAACCAGTATGACGTTGGCAACGCTGACGACCCGCTTTGTTTACCCGCAATTCAGCCTGGAAGGCAAACGCCTCTGGCTCGTCGGTATGGCGCCAGACGGTTTGCGGCGCATGCTGCTCGAAAAATTCTGGCTCAGCAGCGCAGTGTCGGTGGCGATTACGCTGTCGCTTACCCTGGGGTCGAGTTGGTTGCGGGGTGAGCCGCCCTGGATGGCGTTGTTGCTGGGGGCGACAGTCGTGTTGATGAGCTTCGCCCTGTCCGGCATTGCCGTGGGCACCGGCGCATTGTTCCCGAACTTTGGCTCGGGGTCGACCGCCAACCGTCGTGACGACAACCCGGCGAAAATTGTGTCCGGATTTGGCGGCACGTTTTGCTTTGTGCTGAGCCTCGCTTATATCCTCCTGGTCATTGGTGGGGAAGCGCTCCCGTTCTATTTTTATCTTCCGTGGGTCAATGGCGCCAATGATACCTATGGTTGGGCGGTGGTCGGTTCGTGGGTGTTCACCGCGACCATCAGCCTCGTGGCGGCGGCCGTGCCGATGTCGCTGGCACTGAAGCGAGTCGAGTCCCTGGAATTTTAGAACGGCTCGCGAATCGCCTTTACTTTTGGATTCGTTTCGTTATCCTTTCCCCGAACAAGGAGGTTCTTGATGAAGCAAGGGGGAACAAGTATAGCGACCATTGTGCCTGAATCCGGCAACGGCGCGGGGTTGTCTCTCGTCGATCCACCACCGCACCAGGAGGAAGTCGACTCCAAACTCGAACTGGCGCGCGAGCGATTGCTCGCTCTCCGTCGTCAACAGGACGAACTGGAACACCAGAAAGCCGATCTCGAAGAACTGCGCCGCAAGCAGGAGGAATACGCCCGCGGCAAGGCCGAAATGATCGATCAACTCACGCGCGGTTTGGTGGCGCTCGAACGCGAACAGATCCAGGCGGACCGTCTGGCGGAGACCTGTAACAAAACGCAACGCGCGTTTCGCGAATACCTCGAGCAATTGCAGGGCGTCAACGATGAGGAATGGAACAGCGCGAATGTGCGCTCCGAACTCAGCCGGGTGTTGGGTATCATCGAAAATTCGCGTCTGGAGTTCAATCGCGCTCGCACGAAACTCGACTGCCTGCAGCCAGGCGCCGGCCAGCCGATGGCCTCGCCCGTTCCTGAGCCCAGGAGGTTCGACTGGCAGGAGATGGTTCGATACGCATGCCTCGGAGCGGCCGCATCCGCCCCGCTGATTGTGGCGGGCACCATCTGGCTGATCATTCTCCTGGCAGTCAAACACGGATAGGGAGGCCTTGAGGGTGTTTGGGAACAAACGTCCGAGTCCGGTCGATCGCGCAGTCGAGGATGTGGATCGCCAGATCGTCGCGTTGCAGAAGCAACTCCGACAACTCTCGGCGGACGGCGCTGCCAGGGGACCGTCTTCTCTGGCAGACAACTCGACCGCTCCCCTGCCATCGCCGGCAACGGCCGCGGTAAAGTACATCAAGGAATTGCTGACGCCGCCGAATGGCGCCCCGCTCGTCTCGTCGCATCGCAGCCGGCATGATCTCTTCGATATTTCGGTCGAGCCGCTCAAGGATTTGGAGGCCGAGCCGATTGCCTTCTCCCGGAAGACGGAACCGGATCTTTTCGCCAAGGCGCAGGAATCCGCGAAACGTGACGGTCAGGGGGAGGGCGTGCCGGGGATGAACAACAAACTGATGCATTACCTGAGCGCGGGCAGTATCAAGACGTACAAGCCGCTGAAGCACGTCCAGCGTCAGGTCAGGAATCGCTTTTTCATGTGGCTGGGGTTGTCCCTGGTCGCGTTGTGGTTGCTCTACGCAGTTATCCGGTGACGATTCAGACAAACCTCGGCTGTCAGGGCCCCTGTTTCTGCTCCGAGCCTGGATCCGTGTTCTTGGTCTTCAGCAAATCATCCAGATTCTCAAACGGATTGGCGATAGGAGAGGCGTCTGGGCCTTCGGCCTGAGCCGTCCCGTCAACATAGCCCTTCAGCTTGTACTTCTCGTGTTCGTGATCGTGGCAGTAGATGCACAGCAGCTCCCAGTTGCTGCCGTCGGTCGGATTGTTGGTGTGGTCATGGTCCTTGTGATGAACGGTCAGGTCGCGAAGTTTCTTGCCTGAGAATTCGCGTCCGCAACTGCCGCAGACATGCGGGAACAATCGGAGCGCCCGCTCCCGATAACCCTTCTGTCGAATTTCCACGTCCCGTCGAAGCTGCGCCAGAATCTGGGCCTGCTTCTCAGCATCGGGTGGTGACTTTTTGGGCTTCATGTCGGTAAAGATCGACCTTGCTGACCAACTCTATTCTCAACGTATCTGCCGAAAAACCATTTTCGGATCGATTGTGGCTCTGGGGATTGGGTTTCACAAGCCGGAATCGTGACCGGGTCGGTTCCGTAGGTGCGATTTTCAATGGTGCCTCGTTGACTGGTGGCGCAAGCTTCCCTGCTTGCGCCAACGTCGCTCCTGCGAGGTTGCTTTGTCCCGTGGGTTGTATGCCCCCTGGACTGAAGCCTGAGGCTGCGCAAGCAGGGACGCTTGCGCCATCTTAGAAGAGCACGAGCAAGAGCAAAAACAGGAAATCGGGCGTGACCGCGTCTGACAGGTCTGCTAGGGTTTGCGGGCAACGAGATGAATTCCTTGTGGCTGATTGTTGGGTCGTTGGCGGCATTCGCCGTGGCGTATCGGTATTACTCGGCGTTTCTCGCCACCAAGGTCGCGATGCTCGACGATCGCCGCCCGACACCGGCGCATCGCCTCAAGGATGGAGTCGATTATCATCCCACAAGCCGGCTCGTTCTCTTCGGTCATCACTTTGCGGCAATCGCAGGACCGGGACCCTTGGTCGGGCCGGTTCTGGCGGCGCAATGGGGATACCTGCCCGGGTTCGTCTGGATTGTGATCGGCGCGTGCCTGGCGGGGGCCGTGCATGATTTTGTCATCCTCTGGGCGTCGGTGCGTCAGGACGGGTTGTCGCTTCCCGAAATCGCGCGTGCCAACATCGGCCCGCTCTCCGGTGTTACCACCTCCATCGCCACCCTGTTTATCATCGTCACCATCCTGGCGAGCGTCGCCATTGTAGTGGTCAACGCCCTGAGCGAGAGCGCATGGGGCATGTTCACAATCGTGGTCACGATTCCCGCAGCGTTGTTGACGGGATTGTGGATGTACAAGATCCGACCCGGGAAGGTGGGCGAGGCGTCGGTCATCGGCGTGGTGATCGTGTTGCTCGGCGTGTTCTTGGGACGGACGTTCGCGGCATCGGGAGCCGCGAGCTGGCTGTTGTTCGACAAGCCGACACTGTCCATCATGCTGCCGGTGTACGCGTTCATCGCGTCGGTGCTGCCGGTGTGGGTGCTGATGTGTCCGCGCGATTATCTGAGTTCGTACATGAAGATCGGCGTGATGATGGTGCTGGCAGTGGGGATTTTCCTGGTGCATCCGGTGTTGAAGATGCCGGCCACAACGCCGTTTATCGGCGGCGGAGGTCCCGTCATCAGCGGCAAGGTCTGGCCGTTTGTGTGCATCGTCATCATGTGCGGCGCGTTGTCGGGATTTCACGCGTTGATCTCGTCGGGCACGACGCCGAAGATGATCAATCGGGAATCGGATATCCGTGTCATCGGTTTTGGCGCGATGGTGGTCGAAGGATTTGTGGCGGTCACGGCGCTGGTGGCGGCCTGCGCACTGCCGCCGGGCGATTATTTCGCGATCAACGTGGCGCAGGACAAGCCGGGGCAACGGGCCGCGTACGTGCGCATGGTCGAGACAGCCGGCACCCAACACGGCTGGGATTTGTCGCCCAAGGATCTGCCGCGGTTGGAGGAGGGCACACAAGAGAAACTCGTTGGACGGGTCGGCGGCGCGGTGACACTGGCGGCGGGGATGAGCGAAATCTTCACGAAACTTCCCGGCATGAAAACGATGATGTCCTACTGGTACCACTTCGTGATCATGTTCGAGGCATTATTCATTCTGACGTTGCTGGAAACGGGGACGCGTGTGGCGCGGTTTGTCTTCCAGGAAGCAGTGGCGAGTTTTAATCCGAAGGCGGCCATCGGCGGGAAACCCCGTTGGTGGATCAACGTCGGGATGAGCGGAGCAACTGCATTCTGCTGGGGATATCTCTTGTATACGGGCAATATCAACACGCTGTGGCGGATGCTGGGAATCTCGAACCAGTTGCTTGCGGTCATCGCCCTGGCCGTCGGGACGACCTATCTCCTCAATCATGCGCCGAAACGCGCCTACGCCCTTTGCACCGGTATCCCCTTCGCGTTCGTGGTCGTTACCGTATTCACCGCCGGCGTCCAAAGCATTCAAGGCTGGTGGCGGGCAATTCCCGCAGCGGAGCCGGGCGAACAGTTCTCCCTGCAACTGATGTGCTGGCTGGCCTCGATCATGTTGGTGCTGACCTCTGCCATCGTGGTGGATGCAGTCCGCAAATGGTACAGCATCCTGCGCGGGCCGGCGGCCGGCATCAGTCCGGCTGCCGCAGTGGAGCCGACGTAGAGGGAACCATTTTCCAAGGGGCGCAGATGCGGGACGGAATCAGTTGCAGAAAGAAGAGACCTGACGAAGCCCCGAATCGTAAATCTGTGAACGGGATGAACTAATAGACATGGGTATTAAGCAGCACAGAATTTCCGATCTTCTTAGGTTGGCGTGTCAGTGCCGCGTCGCCACCGATGACCCCAAGACACAGATTGGTTTGCCGGAAACGCAACGAGGCATCATCCCCGCCTGGGGCGGTACGCAACGGTTGCCGCGGTTGATTAGTCTCCGGGCCGCGATGGAGATCATCACGGCGGGGAAGAGCGTGGACGGCGTCAAAGCGTGGAAGCTTGGCCTCGTCGTCGCGCACGAATTGGCCGAGGCATTCAGGGAACGGATGGCGGTAGCGCCGGTTTTGAAGCGCCTGCATGAACAGGGGTTGAAAGGGCGCAAAGGCGATGCTGGCTTTTACTTGTACAAGGGCAAGCACGAGAAAGGGAATCCGGAGATTGCGGCTCTGGTTGGTCGCCCGGTTCGGCATGAGGCTAGGGTTCTTATGGAAGGAGACATTCCTGTGCGTTTGATCGGCGTGATGATCGCCGAAGCGAAACGGTGCATCGAGGAGGGAGTTGTCGAGTCAGAAGATGACATCGATACCGGTATGGTTTTCGGCACGGGATTCCCCTCCTTTCGAGGCGGTCTCGTGCACTATGCGCATGATGCCGGGTTGTGGTAGAAGAGAGGAAGAGATCTCCATGTTCTTCAAATTCGAGGAAGGCAAGCCATTGGCAGGTATGGTGTTGGCCGCGTCTCCCTCGCTGCTGGACCCGAACTTTCATCAGACGTTGGTGTTCCTTGCGGAACACAGTGCGGACGGCGCTCTGGGAATGGTCATGAATCGTCCGCTCGGTAAGAAGTTGGGGGATGTGAGTGCCGACGACGATCTGCCAGAACCCATGCGAAATATTCTGGTGTTTCAGGGTGGACCCATGAAACCGACGGGACTCCTGCTCGCGCATTTTCAGCGGGGCGAAAATGATGAGGATCTGCGTTGCGAGGTGGTTACCGATCCGCAGGAAATTGTCGAGCCGCCGAAGAGCGGCTGGGTGCGCGCCTTTGCGGGGTACGCGGGCTGGGGCGATGGCCAATTGGAAGCGGAGTTGCGGGAACGCGCCTGGCTGATCTGTCGGCCGCACCTGGCGATGTTGGAGGACCCGGTGCCTTCGGCGCTCTGGCAGGCATTCATCAACGAAGATCAGCGCTGGCGCAAGCTCCATTGCCTGCTGCCGAAGTCGACAAGCCTGGATTAGGCTCTCTATCCTTCGGCGCGGCGTTTGCGGAAGAAACTTTGGAGAAGTTCGCGGGCTTCGTTCTCTTTGACACCGGCAACGACCTCGACGGTGTGATTCAGTCCCTTTGCCGAGGTGATGGGGAATACCGAACCCGCCCCACCGGCACGTTCGTCACGCACGCCGAACACGAGCCGTTTGACGCGCGACAACACAATGGCCCCGGCGCACATCGGGCACGGTTCCTTGGTCACGAACATCGTCGACCCTTCCAGTCGCCAGTCGCCGAGTGCGTGTGCCGCCTGTGTGATTGCCAGGATCTCGGCGTGCGCGGTCGCGTCCTTCAGCAACTCGACCTGATTGAACGCGCGGGCGATGATTTTGGTGTTGTGCACGATCAGGGCGCCCACCGGTACTTCGCCGGCGTCATACGCCATTCGCGCCTGCCGCAAAGCCTCACCCATGAAGTGTTCGTCACTGGTGAGATCAATGGGCGGAATACTCGTGTTCCCAGGTCCTTCCATCTGGCCCAGCCTAGCGGCTGGCGTGCGCCGTGGCAAGGCGGATGCTCCAGGCTGGGTGGAGACTAATGAATACCGACTGGAAACGACGGCCAATTGTGTGTGGTGGCCTGCTGGTGCTGCTGACCCTGGTAGCATACCTGCCTGTGCTGCAGCACGGCGGATTCATTTGGGATGACGATTTCCATGTCACGAACAATCCCTGGCTGCGTTCCGGAAGCGGGCTGGTTCGGATTTGGACGCAACCGACGGCAACGCCGCAATACTATCCCCTGGTGCACACAACTTTCTGGATCGAATACCACCTCTGGCAACTGAATCCCTTCGGGTACCACCTGGTGAACGTGTTGCTTCATGCGCTGAATGCCGTGCTCCTTTGGCGCCTACTGACAAAGCTCGACCTACCCCGCTCCTGGGTCGCTGCCGCTATCTTCGCGCTGCACCCCGTCTGCGTTGAATCCGTTGCTTGGATTTCGGAACGCAAGAATGTGCTGTCGGCTCTTTTTTATCTTTCCGCGGCCCTGGCCTACGTGGAGTTCTGGATGTGGGGCTCCGACAAACGGCGATGGGTGCCGTACGCGGCTGCATTCGCCCTGTTCGTTGGAGCCCTGCTGAGCAAAACGGTGACTTGCACGCTTCCGGCAACGCTGTTGATCGTCCTATGGTGGAAGCGTGGCCGCATCAGGTGGGGCGACGTGCTGCCGCTCGTTCCATTCTTCGTCGTCGGCGCAGCAATGGGATTGACGACTGCCTGGATTGAGCGGCATCGCGTCGGCGCGATGGGCGGTGAATGGGACCTATCGTTTGCGGATCGCTGGCTGGTCGCGGGACGAGTGGTGACGTTTTACGCCGCCAAACTCCTCTATCCGCATCCGTTGAGTTTTGTTTACGAGTGTTGGCAGATCGCGGCGGGCGCCTGGCAACAATGGCTTTTCCCGCTCGGAGTAATCGCCCTGCTCGCGACCTTGTGGGCGCTACGGAAGCGGATCGGGCGGGGTCCGTTGGCAGCAGCGGCGGCGTTCGTGGCGATTCTTGGGCCGGCGCTCGGCTTCGTGAACGTCTATCCTTTTCGATTCTCCTTCGTTGCCGACCATTTCCAGTACCTGGCGAGTGTTGCCGTGATCACGCTGGTCGCGGCGAGGTTGCCGTCATGGGGGGCAACGCCGGTGGTCTGCTTGTTGGCAGTGCTGACCTGGCAGCAAACGCGCGTGTATGAAAATATGGAGACGTTGTGGATCGATGTGATTGCCAAGAATCCGACCTGCTGGATGGCACACAACAATCTCGGAGTGGAATTGGCAGGACAAGGCCGCACGAACGAGGCCGTTGCCTGTTATCGCGAAGCGCTGCGGTTGAAGCCAGATTTTGCCGATCCCTCCGTCAACCTGGGCAATCTCGCCGCGATGCGTCATGACGATGTCACGGCCATAGCGGTCTACGGAAAAGCCTTGCGTGCCGCGCCGGGACATTTCAATGCACGCTTCAATCTCGCTCTGGCTCTGGGTCGACTCGGTCGTATGGGCGATTCCATTCATCAGTATCGACTCCTGCTAACGCTGAATCCTGAAATGGCCGATGCGCACTACAACCTGGGCACGGCGCTGGGAAAATTGGGGCACTATGAGGAAGCGATTGCGGAGTTCCAAACGGCGCTTCGGTTGCGTCCCGATTTTGCCAATGCGCGCCACAATCTTGAACTGGCCCGCAGGAGATTGGCCGGCGGAACTTCGTCGGGATGAGAAGCAGGGAGCCATACGCTCTGAAGTCGTGCTCTCGCCTGACCGGTCGATGTGACGGGCCGTCCGACGCAGGAACAAGCGGTGCGGTTGAATGTGCGACAAGCACATCCTTCGTGACCCAACGGCCGCGCCTGTTGCGCTGGACACCATTCATTCTGATTGCGGCGGGCCTGCTGGCGTATGCCAACAGTTTTCACGGCGCGTTTGTCTACGACGATGTCAATGCCATCGTCGATAATCCGTCCATCCGCATTGGGTGGCCGCCATGGGAAGCGATGCTCGCTCCACTGCAAAGCACGGTGGCCGGGCGGCCCGTCGTCAATCTTACGTTGGCGCTGAACTACGCAGTGAGCGGGTTGAATCCGTGGAGTTATCACGCATTCAATCTTGCGGTGCATATCGCCAACGCACTGTTGCTGTTCGGTCTTGTGCGACGGACATTGAAGGGCGATCGGGCGGACGAGATCGCGTTTGCGGTTGCGCTGCTGTGGCTGGTGCATCCGCTGCTGACCGATTGCGTGGCCTACACCGTGCAACGCACGGAGTTGCTGATGGCGTTCTTCCTCCTTCTCACCTTGTGGTGTGTGCTGACGGATCATCTGTTCGGAGCAGTGGTCGCTTGTGCGCTCGGGATGGGATGCAAGGAGGTGATGGCCGCCACTCCGATCGTTGTATTGCTGTACGACCGCATGTTTCGGGCGAGATCCTTTCGCGAGGCATTCCGGCAAAGGGGTGGATTGTACGCGTCGCTGGCGGCGACGTGGTTGGTGCTGCTGGCGTCCATGGCTGGAAATGCGCGTAACAGCACCGTCGGAACGGAGGACATCACGCCATGGCATTACGCCTTGACGCAATGCGGCGTGATCGTGCGCTACCTGCGGCTGGCCGTTTGGCCGCGCCCGCTCGTGCTCGACTACGACGACTGGCCAGTGGCGGCATCCGTCAGGGATGTCTGGCCGTCGGCAGTGGTGGTGATTGCACTGCTTGGCGTGACGGCGTGGGCCTTGTTCCGAAGAAACGCGCTGGGTTTTCTCGGGGCGTGGTTTTTTCTGATCCTCGCGCCTTCGTCGAGTTTTGTGCCGATCGTCACCGAGATTGCGGCAGAACGGAGGATGTATTTGCCGCTGGCTTCAGTCATCACGCTGGCCGTTTTGGGGGTACAGTCGATACGACGGGGGGCGTTTCGTCGAGCGGTGGTGGTTTCGCTGGCCATCTTCTGGGGCGTATTGACCGTGCAGCGCAATGCGGATTATACCAGCGATCTCACCCTTTGGAAGGACACGGTAGCCAAACGGCCCGGGAACGCTCGGGCACAGGTGAACCTTGGCGCGGCATTGGTCGTCCACGGGGCGGTGGACGACGCGATCGGACATTTCCGCAAGGCGATTCAGATCAAACCGTATTACTCCGATGCACATTACAACCTCGGCATCGCGCTGGCCGTGCAAGGACAGAAGGCGGAAGCGGTTGAGGAATTGAGACGGGCGATTCGGTTGGAGCCGGGTTTCGCGAAGGCGCATCGGAATCTCGGAATCCTGCTGGCGGAGCAGGGGCAGTTGGCCGAAGCGGCGGAGCATTTCGAAAGGGTGGTACGGCTCCGTCCCGACGACGCGTCGGCGCAGGATGAATGGGGCATCACGCTGGCGCGACAGGGCCGGATCAGCGACGCGTTGCCACATTTCCGTGAGTCGCTACGGCTCGATTCTGGTGATAAGTCCGCGGCCCATCATCTGGCCACTGCCCTGATACAGCTCGATCGGACGAACGATCCGGCCCGTGAAACGGTGAGACAGCCCTCTCCCTAGCCTGATTCATTCGAGAGCCGTTATGGCAGGCTCTGAAAATGGCTCCGGTGGTGAGGGTTTGATGCTGGCAAGTCGATTGCTCTGTCAACAAGGCGTCGATGCTGCCATCAAACGAACGCCCTAAGACAGGTTGTATCCTGGAGAGGTTATCGCCGTTCCTGATAGCAGGCGTTGTGCTCGTCGTTTATCTGAACAGTCTGGGAGGGCCATTCATCTTTGACGACCTCCCCTCGATTCGGGACAACCCCAGCATTCGTTGTCTGTGGCCATTGACAGTGCCGTTGAATCCGCCGCCGAGGAATGCCATGCAGGGACGGTCGCTCTTCAATCTGTCCATGGCGGTCAATTATGCATTGGGGGGACTGGATCCGTGGGGCTACCATGCAGGGAATGTGTTGCTGCACATTCTGACCTCCCTGGTGCTGTACGGGGTTGTTCGGCGGACGTTCATCACAGAGCGACTTCGGGCAAGGTTTGGACAACACGCGGCCGGGTTGGCGCTTGCGGCAGTGATGATTTGGTCCGTGCATCCGTTGATCACCAGCACCGTCACCTATATCTCTTCGCGCACCGAAATCTTGATGGGCTTGTTTTATCTATCGACACTTTACTGTTTCATTCGCGCAGCCGATTCGCCGCGAAACGCGAGCGCAAACTGGACGATGGCATCGATTGTGGCTTGTGCGCTGGGCATGGCCTCGAAAGAAGTGACGGTGTCTGCGCCGTTGATCGTGTGGTTGTACGATCGGATATTTATGTCGGGCTCGTTTGCCGAAGCTCTGCGGCGGCGTCGGGGTTTGTACGCAGGATTGGCAGCAACGTGGCTCGTGCTGGTCGTGGCGTCGGCAGGAACGACTTTCAGTGTGAGGCGAGGCGGCGGGGCGCCGTTCACGGTGTGGGAATACGCTCTCACGCAGAGCCAGGTGATCGTGCACTACTTGCGGCTCAGCTTCTGGCCTTCGGGGCTGGTACTGGATTATTATGACTGGCCCGTCGCACATTTCTCGTTCGCGCTGGTGGCGTCGCTGGCGATTGTATTGGGATTGCTGGCGGTGACGACCGAGGCGGTGCTTTCGCGGAAGCCGGTCGGTATCCTGGGCGCTTTGGTTTTCATGGTTCTGGCGCCGACTTCCAGCTTTTTGCCGTTGCTTGGCGAAGTGGCGACGGAGCGTCGGATGTATTTGCCGTTGGCAGCAGTAACGGTGTTGTTGGTGGTGGTCGCCTGGCGGGCGTTGCAGGCTGCAGGGAGCCGTTGGGCCCCGGCCATTTGTGCTGCGCTGACCGTGGCGACTCTGGGAGCATTCGCAATCCAGCGCAATGAAGATTATCGAAGCGCCCTGATCATCTGGAGCGATACGGCAGCGAAGCGTCCCAACAACGCGCGCGCTCTCACAGAAGTCGGTACAGCCCTGATGACTCAGGGAAGGTTTTCCGAGGCAATTGGGTATTACGAACGAGCGATCCGGGTCCGGCCGGACTACGGAATGGCGTATTCGAATTGGGGAGTGGCACTGGCGATGCAGGGCAAATGTTCCGAGGCGGCTGGCAAACTATCGGAGGCTCTGCGACAGAATCCTGTTTCGGCATCTGCTCACTATAATTTGGGGCTGGTGCTGGCAAAACAGGGCCACCTCCAGCAAGCTGCGGTCGAGTATCGATTGGCTTTGCAGATTGATCCCTCTTTTACCAAGGCGCGTGATGGCCTGGCTGGCCTGCAGATCGTGCGTGGCTGAATTGTTTGCGGGGAGTCGTTCGGTCCGTTAGTATCCAGCGGAACGGATTGCATGAGCGACTTTCTGGAACAAGACATCGACATCAAGAAGAGCGCGGGCGTGGCCGATCTGTCGCAGGAACGCAGCCGTCTGCGGATCACGGGAAGAGATCGCGCCGCGTTTTTGCACGGGCAATGCACAAACGACGTGAAGAGGTTGGCGGTTGGACAAAGTTGTTATGCCGCCTTCCTGAACGCAAAAGGGAAAATGCGGGGCGACGGATATATCCTGTGCCTCGACGACGCGATCCTGGTCGAAGCCAGCCGGGGATTGTTGGCCTCCCTCGAAAGGTACATCATTACGGAGGATGTGATCCTTGAGGACATGAGCGAGAGTTTGGGGGAATGGCTCGTGGTCGGCGCGAAGGAGGTGGCGATGCCCCCGGGCGCGAAGACGTTTGCACACGCACTCGGCACGGCGGTCATCGGTTCGATGCCGATGGCGGCGAAGTTGAGTGAAGAGGAGTTGGAGGTGGTTCGCATCGAAGTGGGCGTGCCGCGCTGGGGTGTTGACATGAATGAAGACACCATTCCTGTCGAAGCCGGCCTGGAGACGCGTGCAATCAGTTACGACAAAGGCTGTTATATCGGCCAGGAAACGATCGCTCGGATCAAGACGTACGGGCATGTGAATCGGCAATTGATCCAATGCGAAGTGCAGGGAGCCCGCCTACCGGAACGCGGCGAGAAGATTGTTGCAGATGATCGCGAGGTGGGGTGGGTGACGAGTGCCGCGAACTCGATGCGGCTTGGCAAACGGTTGGCGCTGGGATATGTTCGGCGAGAATTTGCGACGAAGGGATTGAAGTTGAAGATCAATCAGCAACCTATGGAGGTCTTGAAGATATGCGGCATATGAAATTGACGGCGACACTGTTGGCGATGGGGGTCCTCTTTCTGAAAGGAGCGTGTGTGATGGCGGCGGATACCGACGAGGTGGCGGGAGTTAAGAGTAATGCTGTGGCAAGCAACCCGGACAGGAAGGCGACCACGGCAGGTGATGAAGATGTCGCGGTGATCGAAACGAAGTTCGGCAGGATGGTGATTGAGTTCTACGATAAGGACGCACCGAAGACGGTGGCGAACTTTAAAAAGCTTGCCAAAGAAGGATTTTACAACGGCACCACCTTTCACCGTGTCATACCCGGTTTCATGATCCAGGGCGGTGACCCAAACAGCAAAAACGCCGACCGTAGCGCGCACGGCACGGGCGGGCCGGGGTACACGGTTCCAGCCGAGATCAAACGGGATCACAAACGCGGCTCGGTGGCCACGGCGCGGTTGGGCGATGGGGCCAACCCGGGGAAAGCCTCGAGCGGCAGCCAATTCTTTATCAACGTCAACGATAACGTCGGTCTCAACGGGGGCTACACGGTCTTTGGCAATGTCATCGCGGGGATGGATGTTGCCGACAAGATCGTCAACGTGCCGCGCGACGGGCGAGACAATCCCAACGAGCCGGTGGTGATGACGAAGGTGACAATCACTACGCGGGCCGACGCGCTCAAGAAATAGCCGTTGCTATTGGGGAGGACCGTATGACCGTCCCCGAACTCGCTCAGGCGCTCAACAAGCTTGGTTGCCCGCGGCACAAGAGCGCTGCCATGGCGGCGCAACTTGACAAAAGAGCGCGCATGGATGCGGACCGAAAGAAGATTACCTACGAATCGGCGTTGGAGCATCTGATTGGCCTGATGGCCCAAGGCTGGGCCGCGCAAGCCGGCAAATCGAAGTAGCCATACACACAACAACAACCGTAGCGATCTCCAGTCGAGTTGAGCGAATCCGAGTGGGTCTGGCGAAGCCTGACACATGGTCTGACGGGTGGCTCGGGAGTCTGGCCCCACGCCCAAGAAGAAAACCAAAAACGGCCCCAAAAAATAGTTGCAATCCGTTGGCTCCTGTCTATATCCTGCGCAACAGGAGAGGCTGAATTGGTTGGCAAATACTTTTAAGTTGCCGACTGCGCCCGGAAAAGGAGTCACACAAAGCGTATGAAACGTTTTGTCAAAGCAGCCTTTTTGGGGACGATGTTCTGCGCGCTGTTGCAGCGGTGTGCGTACGCAGACCTCATTGCGTACTATTCCTTTAATGCGACGAACGCCATTGCTGATGTCGGTTCGGCTATCAGCGCGTTCGCGTTTCAGAATCCTGGAGGTGTTTCCACAAGCTTCGTCGGGGGGACCGCACAGAACGTCCAATCAGGATTTCTGGCAGGACGCGCCCTTTCGCAGGACCACTGGCTGGGTAGCACCAATTGTTTTCAATTTACGCTGGATGCGACCGCCTGGCAGGATGTGATCGTGTCTTACGCGTGGGAACGAAGTTCTACAGGGCCTGCGAATGGTATTTTTCAGTACAGTCTTTCGGGTTCGGCGGGTTCATTTGTCGATTTCGCAACCAATGGCGTGCCGATTTTGTTTACGGGTGCCGGGGGCGTTGTGACGCAGGACCTGAGTGTTGTGACCGCGATCGACGGAAACTCGACGATCGCGTTTCGAATTGTCGGCATCGGCGCGAGCCAATCGGGCGGGGTCTTGCATTTGGACAATTTCACAGTCAATGCCGTGTCGATTCCGGAGCCATCGGCGGTGGTACTGGCCGGGCTCGGTTCGGCCGTAGCGCTCCTTTTGTGGAGGCGACGGCGCTGAGGTTTTCGGAGATCGTGGGAATTGGCAGGCCAATCTCGAAAAGGTTGGCCTGTTTTGTTGCGGGCAAGGATCGTACAACGAATTGGATTCAAGAAGCCAGCGGGGTGTGAAATGCGTTTAAGACTCGTGGTTTTGTTTCAGCTCATCTGCGTTTCTCTGTCAGGCCGGGAGATTCCCATCACCATCCTGCACACATGCGATCTTCATGGAAACGTGCTGCCGACGGAGAACTACGAAGCCCGCGCGAATCTCGGAGGCATTGCCCGGTGCGCGACCAAGATCCGCCAGGTGCGTTCTCAAGCAAACAAGGTGCTCCTGGTGGATGCGGGCGACACCATTCAAGGCGCGGCGGTTGGCTACTTGACCGGAGGACAATCCATGGTCAAGGCCATGAACGAATTGCAGTACGACGCCTGGGTATGGGGGAATCATGAGTTTGATTGGGGATTGGAGAAACTGGCCGATTGCGCAGACCTGGCTTCATCGCCCATCTTGACAGCAAACCTTCAACGGGCCTCCACGAATGCTGCGGTCACGGCAGCGGCGGCACGCATTCTCGCTCGCCGAAAAGATTACATCTTGCGTGATGTGGACGGTGTCAAGGTTGCCATTATCGGGCTCACGACACCGGGAATTCCCAATTGGAGCCGCCCCCGTCTCATCGGCGGACTGAAGTTTGAGGATTCCATCGAAACGCTCCGGAGGCTGATCCCTGCTGTGCGGAGGGCGGGGGCTCAGGTTCTGGTGCTGGTCTGCCACCAGGGATACCGCGAGCAAGGCGATGATCAGGCCAATCAGATCAATGCCATCGCCCAAAACTTCCCGGAACTCGATGTCATTATCGGAGCGCATACCCATCGGTGTTTCCCGGAATTGCGAGTGGGCAATGTTCTCTATTGCCAGGCGGAGCACTCTGGTGATTATTTGGGACGCGTCGATCTCGTCTATGACACGGTGCGGAATCGGGTCATTCGACGTTCGGCCCAGACCATCTTGATGGACGACCAAGTGGCACTGGATCCTGGTCTGATGACGCTGCTAAAGCCCGATATCGATCGGGCCCGGGAAACTCTGTCGACTGTGATTGGCTGGGCCAGCGCAGATTTCGGGATTGATGGCGCTCCACGGCGGGAAACTGCGATCCACAATTTGATTTGCGGATCCATCTCCGAAGCGCTCCGAGGCCGGGGTGTAACGGTCGATGTGGTCGTTCACGGGATTCTCGACTTGCGGGCGACCCTCCGGAAAGGACCGGTGACTGTCGGTGATATTTGGAGGGTCGTGCCCTACGAAAACACAGTCGGTGTGCTGCAACTGACGAGCGTCCAGTTGAAATTGATTCTGGAGGAGAATGCCAGTGCTTATGACAAACGTGAATTCCGAGGGGTCTGGGGCGTGAGTTGCCAGCTTGATCCCAAGCGACAGGAAGGCGCCCGCATCCTATCGTTGCGCCGCGCGAACGGGACAATCTTGGACGAGAATCAGAGACTCGATGTGGCATTTAACAGCTACGATCTTGCGGGTGCGGGAATGCGGTGGAAACGGTTGCGAGAGAAGGCCAATGATCCGTCCGCGCATTTGGTCGAATATGATCTTCAAGTGCGTCAGGCACTTATCGACTACATCCGCAGCCACCGGGAGGTTTCGCCGCAAGTAGGGGGCTGGTGGGACACGGTCCGACAGTCTCGATCCTCTTCGCCATCGACCCTGCGTTTACCCTGAGTGTTGTTCGATCCTCGCTTCTGTCTGCAGGCACGGACAGGGACCGATCACAGACCAATGGCATATTTACTGCTTATTTGACCCACCGGCAATCGTGAAAACTGCGGACTAGGCATGGCTTTATCATGACGTTTCTTTACCAAGCACGCGATTCATCGGGACAATCGGTGAGCGGTGAGATTGAAGCACCGGATCAACAGGGTGCAGCCGCCCTGCTGATTGATCGCAGCTTATTGGTGGTCAAACTCAAACACGCGGACGGTCGCAAGGGGCCGAGGAAACGTGGCCAGGGCAACGTTAAGTCGCAGGATCTCGTGGTGTTTACGCGGCAACTGGCGACGATGATGGATGCAGGCCTGCCGTTGGTGCAGTCGCTCAACGCCCTGGAAGAACAGACGGATAGCAAGACATTCAAACCCGTCCTGCAGGAAATTACTGACCGGGTGGAGCAGGGGGATTGCTTTTCTCAGGCGTTGGCCGTTCATCCCAAGGTCTTCAACAGGCTCTTCGTCAGTATGGTCGAAGCCGGCGAAACAGGCGGCTTATTGGCAGAGATCCTGGACCGTGTCGCCAGTTACTTGGAATCGACTGCTCGGCTCAAGAAGAAAGTAAAATCGGCCATGACATACCCGACGATTGTCTGTCTGATTGCGATTGGCATCGCGCTATTTCTGATCATCAAGGTCATTCCTATTTTTGCCGATATCTACAAGGATTTCGGAGGCCAGCTTCCCGGCCCCACACAAGTGCTGATTCGTATCAGCGATGTCATGCGGGCCTATTTCCTGATCGTTTCTGGTGCGATCGCTTGCATGGTTGTGGCCATTATCAAGCTGAAGCGGACGAAGGCCGGCGGTGCCATGTGGGACGGACTGAAACTGAAGATGCCGGTTTTTGGCAAGCTCATCCACAAGATTGCCATGTCGCGATTTGCCCGTACCTTTGCCGCGCTCTTGCGAAGCGGCGTGCCAATCCTGGAGACACTGCGAATTGTCGGTCAGTCTTCGGGGAATGCAATCGTTGAGCGGGCTGTCGAGGAAACGGCGGCTGGTATCGAGCGCGGAGACAACCTGGCAGTGGCTTTGGGACAGCACAAAATCTTTCCACCGATGATGGTACGAATGGTTTCGGCAGGGGAGCAAACCGGCAAGGTGGATGTCATGCTGGAAAAGATCTCCGACTTCTACGATGAGGAAATCGAAGCCACATTGTCCGGTTTGACCTCTTTGATCGAGCCACTGTTGATCGTATTTCTGGGCGTTGTGGTCGGCAGCATTGTTGTGTGCATGTTCCTGCCGATCTTCAAACTCAATCAGGTCGTCCAGTTCTAGCCGTGACGCCCGTCTCCCGTTGTGGTGCCTTGCTTGACACCGTGCTGGCGCTCCTGATACCTTCCTGAAAGCGGCGGGTCCACCGTTGTGGATTCGGAGCTTTGACCTTTGTCGGGACGAAATCATGGCAAAAATTCTAGTGGTCGATGATGAACCTAGCATGGTGTCCGTGCTTTATGAGGTGCTGAAAGATCAGCACCACGAGGTCGTCACCGCCAATTCAGCCGAACGAGCGTTGGATTTGATCAAACAGGCAGCTCCCGATCTGGTGCTGGCCGACATTGAAATGCCAGAGGGAAAACCGACCGGTTTGGCGCTCCTTCGTCAGACAAAGGATTTCAATCGTTCCATTCCTGTCGTGATGATTACCGCCAATGCTACCAAGGAGCGGGCCATCCAGGCGCTGCGCGAAGGCGCTGAGGATTTCATCGAGAAGCCGTTCCGCAATGATGAACTGGTTAAACGGGTTGGGAATGCTTTGTTCCACCAGAAAGCAGTTTATGCGTTGCAGGAAAACGTCGAACTGAAGAATCAACTTCGGGAGAAGTTTCGGTTTGACAACATCGTGGGCAACAGCCCGCTGATGGAGGCCGTTTATCGATTGGTGGAACGGGTTACGAACACCGACTCCACCGTGCTTATCCTGGGCGAAAGCGGCACCGGCAAGGAGCTGATTGCCAAGGCACTTCATTACAATAGTCGGCGTGCAGCGATGCCATTTGTAGCCGTGAATTGCGCAGCATTGCCGGAGCACCTCCTGGAGTCAGAATTGTTTGGTCACCGCAAAGGCGCCTTCACAGGTGCGGCATTCGACAAGGTGGGGCTGTTTCAACACGCGGACGGCGGGACTGTGTTTCTCGATGAAATCGGTTCGATGGCCTTGAGTCTGCAGAGCAAGCTGCTGCGGTTCCTGCAAGACAGGGAATTGCGTCGCGTTGGCGACACCGAAACAATCAAGGTGGACGTGCGCGTGGTGGCCGCTACCAATGAGCCGCTCCAGGAAAAGCTAAAGGAAAAGGGATTCCGCGAGGACCTTTATTACCGCATCAGCGTGATTCCGATCCAATTGCCGCCATTGCGTCAAAAAGTTGAGGACATTCCGCTGCTGGTTCATCATTTCATACAAAGCATCGCCCAACGTTTGGGGACACCGGTGCCGGCAGTTCCGGACGAGGTACTGGCCGCATTGAAGTCGTATTACTGGCCCGGCAACGTGCGTGAGTTGCAGAATGCAATGGAGCGTGCCTGCGCTTTGTGTGATGGGGGAGTGATTACGATTAAAGATCTGCCCGAGCGTATACTGGAAGCTTCCGGCCAGTCGGCCAGCATTTCCGCAGTGACACCAGCGCCCCCCATTACGAGTGGCGTGACTGCCGAAACGGCCTCTGATGCGGCTCAGGCCGCCAGGAGTGGCAGTCCCATTCCATTGAAAGAGTTCTTGCATCAGCAGGAAGTTCGCTACATCGAACAAGCGATCCAGGCAGCCAGTGGCGATAAGGACAAAGCGGCGGAATTGCTGGGTATCAGCATGGCTACTCTGTATAGAAAACTGGCACCGAGCGTACCGGGTCAAGGGGAATCTTCTTTCGATTGACCGTTCGCGAACAATTCTCTCCAAGACCGATTCTTGGTTCCCTTTTTTTGGTGCGATTGACTCCATCCGAAAGGTTGTCTGTGGGAGGATTTGGCCAGGCGAAAGTGCTTTCGATGTAGCTGGTTCCTATTCGTTGCAGCGATTTGGTTTTCTCATCTTCTGTAGGAGACCAGTGTCCTCCAAGTGCCTTTCCCTCCTTTAAACAGTTCGAGAGCCGAAAACCGTTCTGGCATCACGCCTGCTGTTCATAAATGTTTCTATAAGAGCACCAAACAAGAAAGGTGAGAGTTAGATGATTAGTAGGATTCGCAATGATAGGGCAGCGTTCACCCTTGTTGAAATCATGATTGTGGTAGCCCTTATCGGGTTGCTCGCTGCTTTGGCGGTTCCAGGTTTCATCCGTGTTCGTAAACTGTCCCAGGGACGGCGCATCATCAATGACGCGCGCCAGCAGGACGCTGCGATCGACCAATGGTCGCTGGAGACTGGCCAGACCGACGGCGCTACCGTCAATACGGTAGCGGCCCAAATATACCTGAAATCGACATGGATGTCGCAGGACCTGCTGGGTGGCAGCTACGACTACAGCGGTAAGGTGGGTACGCAACAAGTCCAGATTAGCGGAACGACCAAGACCGCCTTGTCGGGAGTCGGTATCGATTGGGGCGCTTACTAGGAGTGAATCCTCAACCAGGGCGCGTGAGCCCCTGGTGAAGCTTGATGCGGCAGCCTCGCTTTTCGGGGGCTGCCTTTTTCTATGGGATCTCGGGGAGTGCTTGGGAGGGAGGACACAGTAGATGATCCCCATGAAGCCACCTCAGGATTGAGGGTTTTCGCAGTCTTGTTTGCCTTTTCAATGTGCCAGCCAGGTTCTCAGGGGTTTTGGGTGGTGTTTTTGGGCGGTAGCCGATTTGGCACCTGGGCTGCTTGTAAAAGGTCTTCCTAGAAAACATAACCTAACAAGAAGGGAGTGAGTTAAATGATTAGAAGGATTCGCAATGATAGAGCAGCGTTCACCCTTGTTGAAATCATGATTGTGGTAGCCATCATCGGGTTGCTCGCTGCTTTGGCGGTTCCAGGTTTCGTCCGTGCTCGCAAGCAGTCCCAAGGACGGCGCATCGTCAATGACGCGCGTCAGCAGGACGCTGCGATCGACCAATGGGCGCTTGAGACCGGCCAGACCGACGGCGCTACCATCAATACGACAGCGGCCCAATTATACCTGAAATCGACATGGAAGTCGACTGACATCCTGGGTGGCAGCTTCGTCTACACCGGCAATGTGGGTACGCAACAGGTCCAGATTAGCGGAACGACCAAGACCGCCTTGTCGGGAGTCGGTATTGATTGGGGCGTGTACTAAAGTACAGTCTCGATCCGCGTGCGTTTAGCGCCCGCAGCAAGATACGAAAAGGCAGCCCCGATTTTCGGGGCTGTTTTTTTTCCCAGAAGAGCTCCAGCGGTGGTTTCTGGACATGCCGCAGTCGAAACTGTGCGGAGATTCTCCTCTTTTGCCAGCTCGGCTGGGAGGACACCAAGCCGAAATAGGCATATGAAGTGCTAAATATTTCAATTCGATAGGCAAGCCATGCTTTTCCGTCAGAATAAGCAGCATAAGTCCGAGGTTGCACTTGGGATCGATCTGGGATCCAGCCAGATCAAGGCCGTCGTTGTCCAGCAAAACTTGGGCAAACTGCAATTGGTCGAGTGCGTTGTGCGTTCGCTTCCTGCCGGTGCCAACAAATCGTACAAAGAGGCTGAATTCGTCGCGGAGCTACAGCAACTCGTGAACAGCCTGAAGACGACCGAGCGTCGCGCATTCGTTACCATTAGCTGCAGTTCGGCGATGGTGTGTCATGCCGAGTTCCCACCGGTGCCGCTTGCAGAGATCAAGAGCGCCCTGAAACTCAACAGCATGGGTTATCTGCGACGCGATTTTTCATCGTACTATCTGGATACCTTTGAGTTGAAGAAAGGCAACGAGACTGCCAAGGGCAAGGAATCAAACAAGACGAGGGTGCTGGTCGGCGGCGCGAACCGGGAGGACGTCGATGCTTGCCGTGACGCCCTGATCTCCGCAAAGATCAAGCCTGAAGCGATCGAGTTGGCGGCTGTGTCCGTCATCAACGCCTTCCAAGTGAGCCACCCCGGAGAAGAGGACCAGGTCGTGGTGCTCGTGGACATCGGAGCGCGCATGACAAGCATCAACTTCCTGCTCGACGGAATGCCGCTGATCACGCGCATCATGCACTTTGGCGGCGCGCAGCTCAACGATTACATCGGCCAGGTCCTCATGCTGAAACCACAGGAAGCCGAAGAAGAGAAACGAAAGATGTCCACGCCCATTCAGGAATTGGTCAAGACTGCGATCTCGCCGCTGGCACGAGAGATTCGCTCGTCGATCGATTTCTTCGAACGGCAGAACGATCACCGTGTTGCTCAAATTCTTGCCTGCGGTGGTTCCGCTTGTTCCCCGCAAGCGCTGACGATACTCGGGGAGGTCGTGGGAGCCAGCGTGAAATGCTGGAATCCGATAGAAGGCATCGACTTAACCCATTTGAACGGCGAAACACAGCATGTGCTCGCGCTTGGTCCATCACTTGCCGCGGTAATCGGAGTCGTCGCACCACGACTGATATGAGCCAGGTGACACTACGATGACGGCAATTACGCTTAATCTGTTGGCCGAAGAGCAACTGGCGCAGGAGGAGCGTGCCCGTGACCCCGTCAAGATTTTCATTGCCATTGGCTTGGTGGCACTCGTGGCGGTCGTGGGGTGGGCGAGTTGTTTGTCGGTCATCCTGACGCAGAAACGGGCGGAATTGCATGGCCTTGAAATGCAGTGGGAAAAGATGAACGGGTTCGGTGAAAAGGAGGCGGATTTCCGACGATTGCGCACGCTCGCGGAGGGAATCGCCGGATTGAATCGCTCGCGCGTTTTGTTCGCTCCGCAACTGGCGATGATGAAAGATCTCATTCCTCCGAGCATCCAGCTTTCCCATCTGGGATTTACTCTGGTCGTGGAAACCCCGACCTCGGATGCTGTTGACGGGGACGTACCTGATGGGAAGCACCGCGCGCGTCCGAAAGCAGTTCAGCGTCTGATGCTCAGGATGGAAGGCTCAGCTTCCAGCAGTCGTCCCGAGCTTGAAGTGGATCAATTTCTACGGATGTTGCGGAGTGACGAGCGATTCAGTGCTACGGTTGACGACATCCAGTTACGCTCAATTTCCCGTTCGACAAACGATTCCATTGACAAGGATGGCCATTCCGTGTTCGCGGCTGACTTCATAATTGAGTGTCGCTACAAGGGGGTGGCTGTCAAATGAATCTCAAGTTTTTGCGTCGACTGCCCAAGGGCAAGCTTCAGAAGCTGGTCTTTGTTGGCATCGTCACCCTGGGTGCGGTCGTAGGCGTGGTGCAGTGCTACCTCCTGAAGAACTGGAGCGAACTCAATGACACAAGGAACCGAATTGCGAAATTCAACGACCAGATCCGGCAGGCGAATCACACGGCACGAAAGGCCGCGCAGGACGAGACGGAACGCGAGCAGGTGAAGTCGTTCTTGGACGCGCAGCACTCGGCAATGATCACAGGCGATCCCTTTGCCTGGGTCGTGCGCGAGATCACGTTGTTGTCGGAAGGATACCCCGTTCATGTGATGGGAATCCAGCCAGGGGGCAAAGAACAGCAGGGGTCCAAGGAAACTTACGACGTATTCACGATGCACATGGAGATTGAAGCTGGCTACGACGAACTCGGTGTGTTTCTGCGGGATATTGAGAACAAGTTCCCCACAATCCAGATCCGTCTCTTGGACCTTTCGGTCGGGGAAACCGAAGGCCCAAAGCGGCATGCCTCGCTGCGGCTGGCCTTTCTGATCCAGCCCGAAACCGTACCCGGTCCGATATCGGACAAACCGAAGCAGGAGAAAAAGACGTCATGAACGCCCGCGCAGAAATCCTTGTAGTCGGATCTCCGTCCATTACGCCTGGTCAACCTTCTTGGCGGGAGACGCAGGTTGATTCCAGCGGTCGGTGGACAGTTGCGGAAATCGGTCGAGTGAAATCGTCAGCAGGAAAGTCGTGGCCTTCCAGGGTTCAGATCATTGGAATACTGGCTTTTATTCAGTCATTGCTCTTTCTCGTGCTCTGGCTATGGATTTGCGGAGTTGCGGGTGCAGCGACCCCGGCTAAGACCGAATCCAGTCTGGAGCTGAAGCCATCGAATTACGATCCGACCAAAGAGCGTGACCCGTTCGCCAAAGCGGGAACGACCAAGGCTGCCACGACCAATTTAGCTTCGGCTGCCACTTTCGTGTTTCGCCTGGATGGTATCCTTTTTGAGCCCACACATCCTTCAGCAATTGTCAACGGTAAGCTTCTGACACTAGACAAAATTGTCAGTCTCAAGGGTGGGAATGGTGAAATCCAGGTCAAGGCCGTAGAGATCGTGCGGGATCGGGTGGTGCTCGAGGCGGGAGGGAAGAGGATTGAGTTGCAGATTAACCCGGTGAAGCCGGCGCGGCAGCAGCCGTAGGTGATGGCCTGATTGCTGCTAACTCTCACCTAGCCATGACCTTAATTCCTTTGCTCCGAAGCTACACCATGAAGAAACGATTGGAACTGCTGCTCATTTGCCTCAGTGTTGTTCTGACTCCCCACGCGTTCACAGTTGCGGAGGACGACGGAACCAATACGGCTATCTCCGCAACTCCGGCAACCGTCACGTCCCCACTGGTCGAAGCGACAGCAACGACATCTCCCGCGCCATCCGTGGAGGCCGCGCCTGCTGCGAAGACGGATACCAACCGCAGCGATTCAACAGCCGAGCCAATTGTGATTGATTACAGCGAGGCGGACATTCAGAGCGTCCTGCGTACCCTGGCGGCAAAGACCGGAGTCAATCTCATCTTGGGTGAGGAGGTTACCGGTAAAGTGACGGTCCATTTGGAAAACGTGTCCTACGAGGACGCCATGTTGCTCATCGTCGAATCCAAGGGCTACGCCTTCGTGAAAGACAAGAATGTCGTACGAGTGAAATCTCGTGAATCCATTGAGACTGAGCCGGTGGAAATACGGGTGCGCACGCTGAATTATGCGAAGGCCGAGGATGTGAAGAAAACGATCGACCCAGTGTTGACCAAGCAAGGGAGAATCCAGGTCGATGTTCGCAGTAACACATTGATCATTTCCGATACTCCGTCGAACCTGGCAAAACTGATGCCTTTGTTCGACGTCCTCGATACCCAGACACCGCAGGTAATGATCGAGGCCAAGTTCGTCGAGACCACCAAGAACCCCAAGAAGGACCTTGGCATCGACTGGAGCAACACCCTGCGGAATCATCCCGTGACCCTTGGTGGCCCTCCAGTCAGTGGAGGCAGCGGCAATACCGCTCTGCCTGGAGATTTTACAGTCTCCAAGGGGTTGCGGCCGGGTACCTCCTGGATTCCTTCCACAGCGCTGTTGGACGCCGGGCAGGCATCAATCGTGTTCTCCTATCTGAACGCGGATTCCGACACGGAACTGTTGGCCAATCCCCGGGTGGTGACCACCGACAACAGCAAGGCCAAGATCGCCATCGCCACGCAATACCCTGTTCCACAGTTCCAATTCAGTCAGCAAACGGGAGGATTCCAGATCAGTGGATTCGATTACAAAGACATCGGGATCATTCTGAATGTCCTGCCGCGGATCAACAAGAATGAATTCGTCACGTTGGAGGTGACCCCCGAAGCCAGTAGTTCGACCGAAAATGCCAGCCTCACCAGCGGCACGGGCAACTCCGTCTCGATTCCGATCATTAATACGCGTACCGCCACCACGACGGTGTTGATCAAGAGCGGCAATACGTTGGCCATCGGTGGATTGATGCGCCAGGATGTTTCCGATAGTTACACGAAGGTCCCGCTCTTTGGCGATCTTCCCGGACTGGGTGCGCTTTTTCGCAGCAAGAGCCTGAACAAGACCAAACGCGATCTGTTGATCTTCCTGACGCCCACGATTATCGGGCCCGACGAGCAAACAGGTTATGAGAAGTACGTCAATGGATTTGCGCCTCGGCAACTGTACACCAACGACAAATGGCTGCCCAAGGATAACGCCATGCCACGGAGCATCACCAAGGATTTCACCGGTGATCCTTCCCCGTCTCCCGCGCAGAGTTTCGAACCGTAACGCCCCATCGTAAGCGAATGGTCCCTGACGGGTGAGGGCAAGGGATCACGGGAGGGGCGTCCTGCAAGGGTGCCCCTTCCAGCCTTGAGAGGATTTCGTGGTAGTTCCCTCTGGGATCGTCGCTTTCGAGAGGGTTGATGGGCGTTTTCCGTGCAAATTACTCCACCGTCAGTTTCGGCATGTCAACTGCTGATATCCTTGGATGCCTTGGGCTTCCAAAATATGCATGTAAAACCGAGTCAACGAATCGACAGTCGATGCGGATTTACGCTTGTGGAGACCACGCTGGCGATGCTTGTTCTCGGGGTCGCTCTCGGCGCATGTATCCTTAGCTTTAGCATGGCCATGCGGACGGTCAGCACCGCTGGAAACCAGATGGCGGCCGTGCACGCTATGCGAAGCGAAGTGGAGATCCTGCGGACCAACGGAATTTATACTGCTCCATTAAAGGTTGGCTCGTATCTCTGGACCAATAGAACATTTACTGGTTCCGGCACATTGACCTTTATCGGAAGCTACACCGTAACCTCCCTCGGCACCAACACGAAGAACCTCTCTGTAAGTCTGCCGTACAGGAACTTCATCCGTTACGGTTACACGACGAACACCTTGAGCACCTTGATAGTTTCAACACTGCATCCATGAATGCCTCAACGACAAGGAGACGCAGAGTGTGCGGCGGCTTCACGTTGCATGAGATGATGATTTCCACGACCATCATGACTATAGTGATCGTTGGTTCGTGGAACTTGTTTAGCCTGTTTCAACGCTCCTATAACGAAACCTCCTTGTTGCGCACAGCGTCGTCGGGCGCCAGTCTCGGCTTGGAACGCATGGTGTACGGCGTCGGCACCAATGCGGGATTGCGTGAGGCGGCCACCGGCAGCGTTGTCATGGTGACCAACACGCTGCCGGCATCGTGGCAAATCACTTTCAACGGCACGAACCAGTACTTCAGGTACAGCACGAACACCCAGTCCATCGTCGACCAATCGAACAAGGCAATTTGCAGACACGTGGTTGCTTCGCAGATCGTTCCATCGATTCCAGAGGGATTTACGAACGGGTGCACAATCTCGGTTACGATCGTCGAGAAAGGGGGAGGGCGGAGTGACACGAATACCATGGCCACCTTCGTGCAATTCAGGAACTAGGCGCCAAAAGGAGGGCCGCAGTGGCCTTCCATTGGAAAGGGTATCCTTATGAACCGGATCAACAGACTTCAACAGAGCGAGCAGAGCTTCGCACTCGTGCTTGTGGCCTGCTTGCTGTTCATCAGCGCCGGTCTTGTGGCGACGATTCTCTCCTACGCCAGCAATCAACGACAGATTGCGCAGCAGCAAGTCAACCTGGAGCAAGCGATGTATGTGGCCGAGAGCGGACTCGAATCTGGTTCGCGGTTCATGGAGTCAAATGTCCTCGCCGTTGTCATGTCGAACAGCGGGGCGACAAACGGCAGCGGAACGATCGCGATTGGCAACACGACAGGCAGTTACAATTTCTACGTGCAAAAAGTCGCCGCCGGCACCTACACCATCATTTCCACCGGTAAAGTCAACGGCGCCTATCTGACAACGGGCGCGTATCAGACGAACTGGGTATGCCGAACGGTTCGACTGTTGAATGTCTGGCAGCCCAGCTATGCGCAGTTCGCCTTGTGGACGCATACAAGCAATGGCCTCGCTTTCAAGGACGGTGAGATATTCACCGGACACGTTCATTCCGACGACATCATGAATTTTAACAATGCGGGCGGCGGCCCCATATTCCATGACGTGGTGTCGACGCTCACCAACAGCTACGTTGGAAATACGAACGGAATCGAATTCGACAAGGGGTTTCTCTTCAACTCTTATCAGGGCACCATGGCCGATGTGGACTTCAACTCCGTAAAGTCAACATCGCTCAAGAACGAGGCGTTCAGTCAGGGTTTGCTGCTCTGGGGCACCAACACCATCACGTTCAATAATAGCGGCACGTTGACGATTTCTGGAAGAAGTGGCTCAAGCATCTGGACGAATCATAGTTGGGGATTTACCACCAACGGACTCGTCTATGTCATGACCAGTAATAGTAACGCGGGCGTCATTCTCTTGAACGGAGGCACCATGACTGGCCGGTTGACTCTTGTGAGCGACACCAACATGTACATCCAGGGCAATATCGCCTACAAGACAAATCCCCAGGTGACCAACTCCACGGACGCGCTGGCCTTGATCGCGCGAGACAACATTATCGTCAACACCAATGCCCCTAACAATGTGCTGATTCAGGCGGCCATCATGGTGCCCGGTTCGAACGTGATAACCGGTTTGGTAACCAACTTCTTCGATGGCAGTTTTAGCGTCCTCAAATACGACACGAGAGCACCGAGCAGCAACCTCAACGTTTACGGCTGTATCGTGCAAAGCAGCCGTGGCGCGGTCGGCCAATTCAATCCAAGTACGGGTGTAACCACCAGCGGTTTCAGTAAGAATTACGGCTACGATCCGCGCTTCATCACCACTCCACCCCCGTTTTTCCCCACCGTTTCAAGCCAGTTGATCTTCAGCCAGTGGCAGGGGGACTAACCATGGGTAAAACCTCAGAAACGTTTGACCGGTCCACCAAAGTTTGGCTCGCCGTTCTTCTGGTGGGGTTTGTCACTACCGTCGCCATTCTGGCGTCTGCGTTCATGAACGGATCTTCCCGACCGGAGGCGCCCAGCGCTGCTGCCGAACAATCTGCTCCTGCTGAAACCAGCCAGGTCCGGGCGATGAGCGAGCCAACCTGGAGCTACCCCGAACCATCAGGCACAAAGGTAACGAACGGAAACCAATCCCTGTCCAGCCATAGCGCCGTGAAACGAGAGCAGGATGCGGCAACCAACAAAGCCTTCGTCCATCAGCAGGCTGAAACCTTCCGGGCAATGGTGATAAAGAACAAGGTTCCTGGAGGACTCGGCGATCTCACACTGGAAAAAATCGACGAGATGGAGAAGAACGGCATCATCGTCGAATAGCAACTCCAAACCCCTTCGTTGCAGCGCTTGAGTCTTATTTGTCGCCTCTCCGATCACTTCCCGCAGCTTCTGGCAGAAGAATTCTGCAGGCCGTTACACTCGTTGACGCAACAATACCGCAAGATTTCTTGGAGGTTTCTGAGCCCTGGTCAGCGGGTCAGCCGCAGCAGGATCTCCTCGGCAATCTGCTTGAAGACCGCATCGAGCTGCGTAGGATCGTTGGCAATCAAAGCTTTTCCCACGGGCAAATTGGAGTCGAACGCAGGATTCGCCGGCGGGCCTGGATCGTTCGCCACTTGTTGCAGGAATTGGAAGTTCACAGGATTATTTGGATCGGCGTTCAGCCCGGCGCAAAAGACATATATGCCTTGGGCGCGCATCTGATTCGCGATCTGCTCGCATTCAAATTCCGAGTCTGAAGTGATGCCATCAGTTGTGAAACCTACCGCACCTCCAGTTTGGGGTGAGACGTACGAGTTCACATCGCAGCCCCCGCATCCACCGGTGCAACCCGTGGTGCCTATGGTGCCGTTCTCCGGTGCAGAACAAGGATAGCAATTCTGGGCGCTTTCTGTGACTGGGGTATTCGTGGGATAAAAGGCGGCTCCCGATCGACTCGTGTCGAAGCCACCAAAGTTCAACACCTGCCCACAACCCAACAGTTGTTGGATCATATTGGCCTTCCCATCCGTGAAGAACACGGCGACTTTGATCACATTTTGGCCGGCGGGAACAGCCACTGCGTTCAATTGGACAAGCGCATTGGTCAGACCTCCGACCGAGAAAGTGCCTCCGGCGTAGATCAGATTACTCGCGGCGGTTGATATAGGAGTCTTGAATGGAGTTGCGATTGAGAAGTCGTTGGTGACCGTGGAAGCAAAACTGTCCATTCCAATCTTGTCCAGCGTTTCGCTAAAATAACTCAGGAATTGTGTGACGGCTCCGGGTAGATTCTTCCCTCCCTGCGTGGTGCCGGTCGTCGGATTCATGGATCCGGAGCGGTCCAGTACCAGTTCGATGTCCACGCGAGAACGCGTGGCCTGGGCGCTGGAACTGACTTGGAGTTTGCTGAAATCGGCTCCTCCAATCGCCGGCATGACGCGGATGAAGAATGTATTGATCTGGGTTGTGGCGCTGACATCGATGAAGTTATTGCCGTTGCTGGCGTCGTTAGACCACGTGATCGAGGGTGTGATCGCGTTCACGTCGCGTCCGGACTGCCGATAATTGGCGGCAAACGTGTCTTTCGCAATGTTTTCTGCTGTGACGGTTCCTTGGGAGAAATTGAGCATGCCAGCCAACGCAGCGGCATCCACACCCTTCGACAATTCCGCCTTGGTAATATAGGCAAACCCGAGGTCAATCCCCAATCCAATGAACACAATGAGCACCACCATGAAGAAGACAAACATCAGCAATGTTTGACCTTTTTCCCGTGGGCGCGTTCTCTGGGATCGGCTGAAAAACGTCATACCTTCTCCTTGGCTCTACAACCCGGTGAAATAGGCGACATCGTAATTGGTTGGCGGCATCACCAGTTGCAGTAGATTTCCAATCGGGGTGACCGATGTAAATCCAGAAAAGACTTCCGTTACATAGAGCGTTTCGTTTGCCGGCGGTACGTTGGCGGACAGAATGCTCAAGGTCGCCGGCGCCCCCGGCCCGTTGCCGACTTTGCTGGCTGCCGCGGTGACACCGCCGGTCGGGAATTGCGCGCGGATGAAGAACTGCCCGCTGCCGCCATTGGTCACCGCCGTGATGATTACCCCGGAACCATAGACGTTCAGATTCAACGGGCTGGAGGAGGCCATGACTCCCGCTGCGGCATTGGTAATGTCCGTGCCTCGGGAAGCCAGGTTTGATCCTTCCCGGCTGAGGTTCACCATCACCTGCCGTTCGTAAATGAACCGGCCAAAATCAATCAACCCAAAGAGCATGACCGCCATCATCATCAAAACAAAAGAAAACTCGATAAACGCCTGGCCCGACTCACTGCGCTTGGAAGGATGGAAAAACGATTGCGTGGTGTTATTCACGATGGTTCACCAGGTTTTTACGGCGGGAAACGTTCATTGCGAAACGTCGTGCTGACAGTGAAGGAATAGACGCCGTTCGTTCCAAAAAACCGGCCGATCATCGGCGTGAAGAGCTGCAAGCTGCTGGTCATCGAGATGGTTACCATCGCTCCGGGACCCCCGGCGCTTGCATTGGTATTCGTAGGGTTTAGGCCGTTGATCTGGATACTCGTTACATCAATGCCCACGGCAGCCTGCCGTGCCGTTTGGACGATTGACTGCACGCGGGTTTGGTTTGCCATGTTATTGCCCGTAACGGCATAGCGGCCTGCTTGACGCATGGCGTTCTGCAGCGTGACCTGGACGAAGAAAAGTCGGCCGATATCGATCATCCCGAAGATCAGCAAGAAGAACAGAGGCACAACCATTGCAAACTCGACCATGGCCTGACCACGATTTGAGCGGCAGGCCGGAATCACCTTGCGGTTCGAGAGGGTATTACTACTCTCTGTCAAATCTTGACCCATATATGAACCAATAACACAAAACCTTGCGTTCGCAAAGCAACCTTGGAGGCTTTGCCAATTTGTCATCCCTAAATAAGCAACTGATATGCCCTTTTGATTGATTATGGCTGGCGAAGCAGAGAATCAGGAGTTTACCGTATCCCGCCCTGGTGGCATGAGTTTTAACCAATGCACGCTTTGCAAAGTCTTGTCCATTCGAGGGTTCAAACACCGGCGCAGACAGGCCTAGAAGAATGTCCCCAGACCGCCAAGCGTTTGCAGAATTGAAACGCTGTGGTCGATTCAGCGGACATCCAAACGGCGTTCAATCCCAAACTTCTCGATCCGTTTGCGCAGAGTCGCCCGAGTAATCCCCAGTAGTTTCGCTGCCTGCAGTTGGTTCCCACTGGTTTCCGCCAACGCGCGGATAATCAGTTCGCGTTCCATGACGGCGATGATCCCAAACTTCGGGTCCTTCCGTGCGAGCGCAAACAAGGGTTTCACGGCTCCATCCACCGCTGCGTTGACGTCGTCAGGTGGGACGACAACGGTCTTCGGTTCCAGCAGTTCGGCGGGCAGATAATCGGGCTTCAGTGTCTCCCCGTGGGCCACCACAGCGGCGCGCTCGATCACATTCTCCAGTTCGCGGACATTGCCAGGCCAGTGGTATTGACGCAATATCGTGAGTGCTTGCGACGAGACCCCTTTGATCTTGGTGGAGGCTTCGCTCGACTTGTTGAATTTCTGCAGGAAATAATCGACGAGCACAGCGATATCATCTCGGCGGTCGCGTAGCGAAGGCAGATAGATCCGTACGACATTCAATCGATAGTAAAGGTCTTCTCGAAATTTCTTCTCGGCAACCAACCGCTCGGGATCTTTGTTCGTGGCCGCAATGACGCGGACGTCGGCCTGGAGCGTCTGGTTTCCTCCCACGCGTTGGAATTCCCCGTTTTGGAGGACGCGCAGGATTTTGGTCTGGGTCGCGAGCGGCATGTCGCCAATTTCATCCAGAAAAATCGTGCCGTGATCGCACTGTTCGAACTTGCCGATGCGCCGCTCCGCGGCACCGGTGAATGCGCCCTTTTCATGTCCGAACAACTCGCTTTCGAGCAGGTTCTCATGAATCGCTGCGCAGTTGATCGCCATGAAAGGTTGATCCGCCCGTTTGCTGTGATGGTAGATGGCGCGGGCCACCAGTTCCTTGCCCGTGCCGCTTTCACCGGTAATCAGCACCGTGGCATCGGACATGGAAACCTGGCCAATGAGCTTGAAGACCTGCTGCATCGGCTCGCTCTTGCCGACGATCCCTTCGGCATAATCTTCTTTCGTCAGCATGGGCTGGTAACTGACGACCTGCCGCATGTCGTGGGCGTGTTTGAGCGCGCCGGCAATCAGGAGTTTCAGCTTCGGCACGTCCAACGGTTTCAGCACGTAATCGTAAGCCCCCAGTTTCATGGCCTCGATCGCGGTCTGCGTCGTGCCGTAGGCCGTCATCATGATGATGGTCAGCTTTGGGTCGAGTTCGCGCAGCTTTCGCAATGTGTCCAAGCCACTGGTTGCCCCCATCCGAATGTCCATCACAAGCAGATCGGGACGCTCCATCGCCACCTGCTTGATTGCTTCTTCCCCGCTGGACGCTTCAATGACCCGCAGACCCTCGCGCTCGAAATTCCGTCGGAACGCGCGGCGAATATCGGCATCATCGTCAATAATAAGGATCTTCTCCATCGCAGTTACATTCTAGGGGCAGTTCGCATCAGGGGCAAGTCTGCGTTCTGGATGGCCCAACTTGCAGCGTCTTGGGCCGTGTGTTAGGGATAGGCATGCGTTGGTCGTTCACAGTCGGCCGTGTGTTTGGCATTACGTTGCGTTTGCACGTGACGTTTCTGTTGCTGCTCGGATTGGTTGGGTACGCCGGCTTCGTGGAAACGGGCCCACGGGGGGCAGCCTGGGCGCTTTCTCTTGTCTGTTCCATCTTCACCTGTATCGTGTTGCACGAACTCGGTCACAGTGTTGTTGCGCAGCAACTGGGCGTGCAAGTCAAGAGCATCACCCTGCTCCCGATCGGCGGCGTCGCCGCTTTACGCAGCTTTCCCGAGAACCCCTGGCATGAAATTGCCATCACGCTGGCAGGACCGATGGTCAATGCCGGAATTGCCCTGATGTTGCTGCCGATTACCGGCTGGCCGTCACACGTTTTCTATGTGTCCATGCCGTATGACGCAGCCGGTCTGCTGGGTTCGATCGTGAAGGCGAACATCGCCCTGTTTGCCTTCAATTTCATTCCTGCGTTCCCGATGGATGGAGGACGGTTGTTGCGAGCGATGCTGGCGTTGACGCTGTCCTATCGGCGCGCCACGGTCATCGCGGCGACAGTAGGGCAGGGACTGGCGATCCTGTTTATGATCGCCGGATTGACGACTTCCATCTGGCTGACGATGATCGGGGTGTTTATCTTTCTTGGCGCCGGAGGCGAGGAACGAATGGTGCAGACACGCAGTCTCCTGCGCGATCTGGAAGTCCAGGAAGTGATGAGCCGCGATTTCGCGGCTCTGTCTCCCACCGACACCGTATCGCGAGGATTGGCGATGGTGTATCAGACCGGCCAGGATGATTTCCCGGTGATGGAAGGCAGCCAATTCCTTGGACTCGTGACCCGCACCGGCATGCTCGAAGCCGCGAATAATGCGGGAGCTGACGTGCCGGTTGCCGAGGTGATGGACGCCACTCCACCTGCCGTTGTCCCTTGGATGGACCTGTCACGCGTATACGAGGGGATGATGACGGAAGGGCCTAGCAGCGTCCCGGTGGTGCAGGACGGTCATCTGATCGGGCTGTTGACGCTCGACAACATCAGCCGCTTCTTGCTGGTGCGATCGGGCCTCAAGTCGTCCCGCCGTCCACAATCCCGGCGAGACACTTCCGGGCGTATGCCAGCGCCTCCTCCTTTGATTTCAACTGGTCCTCCAGTTGCAGTTCCTCCACCTCACGCAGAATCGTCCCCACCGCCGGGCCGGGCTTGAACCCCAGGGCGAGCAAATCATGGCCGGTCAGCAACCGGGCCGGCTTGGTAACTTCGGGCGGCAATTCAGATGCCTTGGCCCTCAAGAATTCATAGTTCTCCAGGTTGCGGTGGCTGGCGGCGCAATCGATTCGATGCAACTCCAGTTCCTCCGGAAATGTCTCCCTCGCCAACATCCGCTTCAGCTTGGAAGGACGCATCTGCTGCACGTATTGGAATCGCATGTGTTCGCGGACGCACAAAACGATCTTCGCGATGTCGTCATTCGGGAAACGCAGCCGGCGCAAAATCTTCTCCGCGATCTCAGCCCCGATCCGGTCATGTTCGTTGAATCGAATCCGGTCCGGCGCGCGCTCAAAGGTTGGCGGCTTGCCCACGTCGTGAAGCAGCACGGAGAACGCCAGCAGGACTCCTGGATAATCGGTTGTAGGAGTGGCCTCCCGGCCGCGACCCGCCTGAGCGGCATCCGACATCAATTCCATCATCAGCTTGGTGTGCGCAAACACGTCACCTTCGGGATGAAACTCCGGTGGCTGCTCGACGCCCTTCATCGATTCCACCTCGGGCAGCACCTCGTGGAGCAACCCAATTTCATCCAGCAACGCCAGGCCCCGTCCGGCGTCTGGACGCGTGAAAACCTTGATCAGCTCATCGCGGATGCGTTCGGCACTCACGACGCGAATCTCTGCCGCCATGTTCTTTGCCGCCCCAAATGTTGCCGGATCGATCTCGTAGCCGAGATTGGCCGCAAACCGGACACACCGCAGCATCCGCAACTTGTCCTCCTTGAATCGCTGGTGGGGATCGCCGATCGTGCGGACGATCTGTCGCTCGATGTCCGCCTGTCCGCCAACGAAATCGATGATCTCGCCAGCGATGGGATCAAAGAACAACCCATTGATTGTGAAATCGCGCCGCTGCGCGTCTCGCTCGGGTGAACCGTACCGCACCGAACTCGGTCGTCGCCCATCGAGATAAGCCTCATCGCTGCGAAAGGTGGTTACTTCAAATGGATGTCCGCCCTCCAGAACGAGGATGACACCGAATTGCGCGCCTACGGGGACGGTTCTTGAGAACAACTGTTGCACCTGCTCCGGCGTGGCGCTTGTGGCAATGTCGATGTCATTCGGTTCAACGGCTCGGACCATGTCGCGAACGCAGCCTCCCGCGAAATACGCGACATGCCCTGCCCGCCGCAACCGGTCAACGATTTGGGCTGCCGTCTCCTTCATTGGTCACCAGGTGTTGGTGTTGGCCATTCCTCATCGTTTCTACTCTGTTCCAAGGGAGTACACCACCGGGAAATCGCCATCGAATCAGAAGGCCAATCCGTTGCCTTCGCTGCCTCAGCCTTCCTTGGCCATCATCTCGGGTGGTGGAAGTTCTTTGCGGTGGGTGAGATAGAAGGGAGCGCCGACGAGGCTCCAGAACAGGTTGGACAGATAACCCAGCAACGACATCACCAACGCCGCCGGCTCGGGGACGCCGACCTGGCCAAACATCTTGATGTACATCCCTTCCCGGACTCCAAAGCCGGAGATGGTGATCGGGACGGCGGTCACGGAATTGATGATGGGCAGGTACAGAAAATAGTCGACGAGTTTCGCGGAGTGGATTCCAAGACCGTAACCGACACAGACGATGGAGAGCATGGAAAAAATGTGGACGGCAAACGAGATGAGGATTGTCTTTGCGAGCACCACGGGATGTGAGGCATACGCCCGATACGCCTCCACCATGCGCCGCAACGTGTCATAATGGGGGAATTGTTTGAGTCGGGCCCGCAGCCGGGGGAATCGGTCGGCCAATCCGCGCCACAAACCAATGACCGTGATTGCCACGGTGGCGAGGACGACCAGGATCGTGGCCAGCGCGAACCAGAGCAGTTTTGGATCTTCGAAAACGCGTTTGTAATAGATGCCCATCATTGCCAGAGCGATGATGAACAGAGCCAGCAAACCGATCAGGCGATCCACCGCCACGGTTGCCACCGACTCGGCTTTCTTGTGGTGTGTTTCGTGCGCCACATACCAGGCTTTGATGACGTCTCCGCCTGTCGAGCCGAGCATGAATGCATTGAAAAATAATCCAATGAACGTAATGGAAACCAAGCGGGGGAACCTGACGTGCAGACCCTGCACGTGCAGAATCCACCGCCATCGTATGATCCCCAGAAACCCGGGAATGCCCGCGCAAACAACCGCTGCAACCAGCCAGAGGGGCTGCACTTGTTGAACGGCCTCCCACAGAGACAAAGGCCCGACCCGCCAGATGATCCGGGAGCGTTCCATCCAGCTTAACGCATCCGGATTGATTTGGTGCGCTTCGAAATACTCACCCGCCTCCTTCTGGAAAATGCCGTGAAACAGATAGATCAGAATGCCCACGCTGACGACAACGCGCAGCAACGCGCCGAGTTTCTTCTTCATGCGGACACCGTGCCGAGCAGCCGTTCTTGGGTGCGTTTCACCGGATTCACAATCTGTTCCTTTGTCGCCGACGGGTGAATCTCCCATGCGAGAATCATCTCGTCAGAGGCGAACCGCGCTAGTCGCGAAAAATCAAACGTCCCCAGGCCCGGGGGTTGATGGTCAAACACCGGCGGGGCGAAATCCTGCAGGTGCATCCCGATGGTTCGCCCGCGAAATCGTCCCAGCAATGCTTCGTGGCTGGTGATGCCCAGATTCTCTTTCACCTGGGCATGGCCGACATCATGCCAATAGCCGAGAACATCGTCGCCGAAACGACGCAGCATTTCGTGCGTCTCATCGTCACTGGGGATCTCCTCGATCTCCAGGCGCGATTCCATACCCAGCCGGACGCCCATCCTTCGGGCATAGGGAACGATGGCCTCGAGCGTGCGAAATACCTGGTCGAGGTACGGTTGTCGCTTCCGGGCACGGACATCACAGGCGGTTTCCAGCAGGCGTTGGAATTTCGGGTCCTGTCGTCCATGACCGGCGTATCGCCGGAGCAGGCTCGGCGTGTAGTGGCGCATCTGCACGCGACCGAGATGCAACACGACGGTTTTTGCGTCCAAACTGGCGGCGCAATCAATCGTGCGCAGGGTGTGTTTGGCTGCCTGGGCGCGCTCCCGTTCAGATGGCGAACTGGGCAGGTAACGGTCCGGGGACGGTCCTCGCACCCCCGGTGGGAGCGGACAGAAATTATGGAGTGAACTGATCTTGATCTCGTGCGCCGCCACGGCGCGTTGAATGCCGTCCAGCAAGCACACATGAGTGCCGTGTCCCAGTTCGGCGTATTCAAATCCCAGCGAGCGGATTTCCGCCAGCATCGCGCGGCCATCGGTATGCCGTTGCGAATTCCAGCAGCTTGAAAACGAGAACATAAAAGGTTGAGGCCAACGGATCCCACCCCGGTGGGATCGCGCTGGCCTCGATAGTTTGCTTGTCTGTCCCGATCAGAACCCCAGGAAACTCCGCGGGCCTTTCGCTTTGCGCCGCCGCTTTTCACTCGGTTTCTCGTAATGACGATGCGCTCGCGCTTCCCGGAGCGTGCCTTCGCGATCCAGCTTCTTCTTCAGCCGACGCAGGGCCTTCTCCACGGGTTCACCCTTCTTTAGTTTGACTTCCGACAATTGATCTCACACCCCTCTCTGACGCCTCTTGGCGAATGTTTCAAAGCCCGCATCATAGGGGCCGCCGCGCCGCCTGTCAAAACCTATCGGGCCTGCTTACGTTTTGCTGAGGAACCTGTTGATGGCCAGTGCGGTCTTCAACCCGATGCCCGGAATGGTTGCAATTTCTTCAGCCGCAGCTTGACGGAGACGCTGGATCGAGCCAAATCGGCGCAGGATCGCCAACTTGCGCTTTTCACCCAGCCCGGAAAATTCGTCCAACACGGACTCCTGGATGCGGCGTTTGCGTAGCGTCTGGTGATAAGCGTTCGCGAAGCGATGCGCTTCATCGCGCAGCCGTTGAATCAGATGAAGGGCAGGGGAGTTGCGCGGCAGCCGAATCGGCATCGGTTGATCGGATAAATGGATTTCTTCCATCTCCTTCGCGAGTCCGATGACAACGAGGTCCCGCAGGTCGAGTTTCCAGAGCGCGCCCAGGGCGGCCATGAGTTGCCCTTTTCCACCGTCCACCATGACGAGGTCGGGCAACGCACCGCCCTCCGTCCGTACCCGCGCATAACGCCGCCCTACGACCTCGGCCATGGAGGCAAAGTCATCGCTGCCTTCGACCGTTTTGATGCGGAAATGGCGGTAATGTTCCTTGTGCGGTTTTCCATTGAGGAAGCAGACAGCCGAGGCCACCGACAAGGTCCCGCTGATGTTGGAAATATCAAATCCCTCGATATGTTGTGGCAAAGTCGGCAGATGGAGCACGCTGCGCAGTTCCTCCAACTCCGTCTGCGGGTCGATCTTCTGCGGGAAATCGCGGGCGAACTTTCGTTCTCTGGCCGAGCGCGCCATCTCCTGCAGGCTGCCGACCACGTCGCGCAACTGGGCGGCTTTCTCGTACTGCCTTTCCCGGGCAGCCTGCCGCATCTCCTCTTCGAGTTGAGCAATCGCTTCCTGGTTCCTGCCGTCCAGGAAATCGCAAGCCAGGTCGACACGGCGAAGGTATTCCTCGCGAGGCATGTCCTTGAGCGGAACGGGGACAAGATAACTCGAATACTTCAAGTCCTTCTCGTTCGGCGCTCCCGTACCCTGGACCAGCACGCCGTATGTCTTGCGGATCCATTGCATGGCCTGCCGCACCGATCCCGCATGGGCAAATGGCCCGAAATAACGCGCCCCATCGTCCTTCTTCAACCGCGCGAACTTGAAACGCGGGTACGATTCGTTCAGATGCACCTTCACCATCAGGAAGCGTTTGTCGTCCTTGAAGATCGCGTTGTAGCGCGGCTTGTATTCCTTGATGAGTTTGCCCTCCAACAGCAACGCCTCCGGCTCGCTCTTGACGACGAAGGTCTCGAAGTCGGCAATCGACTCGATCAAGGCGCGCGTCTTGGGATCCCACCGCATCTGGCGCGACGGATGAAAATACTGACCCACCCGTTTCCGCAACGAGCGGGCTTTGCCGACGTAAATGACGCGGCCACGCTGGTCGCGCATCAGGTACACGCCCGGCTTGTTCGGCAAATCACGAACTCTGGCTTTTAGGTTCGGCGACACATTCATCAGTCTAACCAATGATAACCGAATTCAAGGCGGATTTGGAGTGCTGTGGGTTAACCGGAACGATTCAGTTGACGACGCCCCCTCACCCGTCGCCAACGCCACAAACGACGGTGGCATTGGCTCCGGCCTCTCCCCCGAAGGGGCGAGGCGATCGGTACCGGACGGTGATCCTGCCTCGCCCTGCCAGGGGAGAGGCCGGCCCCGCGTCGTTTCGGGGCCGGGTGAGGGGAAGCCCGATCTCCCAACTGAATCGTTTGCCCTCTACTCCTGCACGAAACGATAGCCGATGCCGGGCTCCGTCTTGATGAATTTCTGTTTCGAGTCGGTTTCCAATTTCTTGCGAAGATGGGTGATGTACACGCGCAGGTATTGCGACTGGCTCTCGGCGTTTGGGCCCCAGACGGTGCGCAAGAGTTGTTTGTGGGTGACGACCTTGCCCGCGTGGCGCACCAATTCGTGCAGCAACGCATACTCGGTCGCCGTCAGGTGCACTTCCTTGCTCTTGACCGTCACGGTGCGCGCGGCAAGGTCCACAATCAGATCGCCGCTTACAAACACGGGTTCCTCCTGCGCGTCGGGTGCGCGACGCTGGACGGCCCGCAAGCGGGCCAACAATTCGGCCGTGCCGAACGGCTTCGTCAAATAGTCGTCCGCGCCGTTGTCGAGCGCGGCGACCTTGTCCGCCTCCCGGTCCCGCACCGTCAGCACGAGGACGGGAGTCTGGCTCCATTCGCGGAGGCGTTTGAGCGTCGCCAAACCATCCAGGTCGGGCAGCCCAAGATCGAGAATGATCACATCGGGCCGGCGGGCCGCTGCCTCCTGCAGACCGAGTTGGGCGCTGTCCGCCTCAAACACCCGGTAGCCCTGCGGTTCCAGCGTCAGCCGAAGCAATCGCCGTATGGGTGGTTCATCGTCAATAACCAAGATGATCGGGTTGGGATTCATGGGATCTCTTGGAGTGCTGCGGCTCGACGCAGCCTTCTCTGCGGCGCGGTTTGACGCGCCGGGGAAGTGCGGGTCAAGCCCCGCAACGGCAAAGCGGTGTCAAGCCACCGCACTCCAGGTAAAGCGTTCGGTATCATGGCTGCTTGGTGGTCTCCACGGGAATACGTATCGTGAACGCGGCCCCGCCGTCGGGATTGTTTTCCGCCGCGGCCTCCCCCTGGTGGGCCCGTGCGATCCCTTGAACGATGGATAAGCCCAACCCCGTGCCGCCGGGCCGGGCATTCGAGCCCCGATAAAACTTCTCGAACACTTTCTTCAGGTCGCCCGGTGTCAGTCCTGTCCCGTGATCGCTCACGCGGAGCACCAAGGTGCCGCCGTCGAGTTGAGCCGACATCTCGATCGGTGCTGTGGCGGGACTGTGCTCGGCGGCGTTGGTGAGCAAGTTGCACAATGCCTGTTCCATCAGGCCAAAATCCAATTTCACCAACGGCAGACCGTCGGGCACGCGGATCCGGATGCGCTCGCTCGATACTTCGTTCGAGATCTGTTCCGCCGCTGACTCCAGCAGATCGTGCATGTCGCTCCATTCCGTGCTGAGCGGCATGCGACCCGATTCGATGCGGGTCATGTCGAGCAGGTTGGTTACGATGCGGTCGAGTCGGCGGTTTGCGAATTTTATCTCGTCGAGGAAGGTTTTCGCCAATGGTGGAGCATTGTCGGCCAGTTGGGTGTCCAGCCCGTCGGTCGCCGCGCGAATGACCGCCAGGGGCGTTTTCAATTCATGGGAGACGGAATCGAGCAACGTCCGGTGCAGCCGTTCCGATTCCTCCGCGACGCGCGCCTGTTGGGCCCTCTCGATTGCGTGATAGCTTCCGATCATGGCGGCAATCTGACCGGCGAACGTTTCCAGCAAATCATTCTCGGCGAGCGTCCAGGTATTGCGTTGCTCGAAGCGGAGGCCCAGGACACCGAGGCGGGTCTTGGACGTTTGCAGCGGGACATACAACGCCTGCGCGTCGGGCAGGGTATCCGTGAACCGGCCCGCAGCCTGCCCGCGTTCGCACGACCAAGCCGCCACCGCGCGCCCCTTTGGGTCGGGGATAAACGTGCTCGTCGGGTGTGGCTCATCGTCGAGTCGCCCCTCGGCTGACGACAGCAAGACCGCCGTGTGCGCCCGAAACAGCGCATCCACCTCCTTTACCGCGCATGCCAGTCCATCGGCCATCGTCGCACTGGCGGTCACGCTCTCCAACAGACGGTTCAGGGCCGATGTCCGCTGCTCCCGCCGCCGCTCCGCTGATTCACGGACGCGCACCTGATTTGTCACGTGCCCCATGAGCAGCGCGATGACAAAAAACATTCCAAACATCAACCAGTCATGAGCTGAATTGATGCGGAACGTAAAAATCGGCGGGATAAACAGGAAATTCCACAACAGCGCGCTCAACGTCGCCGCCAGCAACACCGCCCAGCGGTTCAGCGCCAGCGCCAACAACACCACCGCCAGCAGGTACACCAACGAAATCGCCTCATAACCGGTCCATCGTTCCAGGAACCACGACCCCACCGTGACCATCGCCACGATCGTCACGGCCCAACCACAGTCGCGCAGGAGGTTGGAGCCGAGCCACTCTCCCAGGGATCGCAGCGGCGGCGCGCCCCCCGGCTTCTCGGCGCCGACGACGTGTACGTCAATCTCGCCGCCGCGGCGGATCAGCCGCGTCGCCAGCGATCCGCCCCGCAGCAACTCGAGCCACGGGTTGCCGAACGGTTTGCCGACGACAATCTGCGTGACTCCGTTTTCGCGCGCCGTAGCCAGCAGCGCATTCGCCACGTTGTCGCCCGTCGTCATCACCACTTCCGCGCCCAACTGCCGCGCCAGCGACAGGTTCTTCGTCAGCCGCGCCTTCTCGTCCTCGTTCAGCGGCGCGGAGGTTTCCACGTACACCGCCAACCATGCCGCGTCCAGGGCTGACGCCGCACGCCGCGTCCAGCGAATCAACATGCCCGAATACGGACTCGGCCCGACCCCGACCGCCAGCCTCTGCCCGGATTTCCACGGGCTGCCGACGCGTTTCGTGCGCATCACGTCGCGCAGTTCCTGGTCTACGCGTTCCGCGGTGGCCCGCAGCGCCATTTCGCGAAGCGCGGTCAGGTTTTCTTCGCGGAAGAAATTCTCCGCCGCCGTCGCGGCGCGCTCGCCGAGATAGACTTTGCCTTCGGAGAGGCGTTTGCGGAGTTGGTCGGGCGTGATATCGATCAATTCGATCTCATCGGCCTGATCGATGAGGGAGTCCGGGACGGCTTCGCGAATCGTGACGTTGGTGATTTGCTGCACCACGTCCACGCGGCTTTCGAGGTGTTGGACGTTGACCGTCGTGTACACGTCGATGCCGGCATCGAGGAGTTCGAGGACGTCCTGGTAGCGTTTCGGGTGGCGGCTGCCTGGCGCGTTGGTGTGCGCGAGTTCGTCCACGAGGGCGAGTTGCGGGCGCCGATCGAGGATCGCATCGATGTCCATTTCCTGCAAGGTGACGCCGCGATACTCCAGCGCCTTGCGGGAGACGGCCTCGAGCCCCGCAACCAGGGCCAACGTCTCCTGGCGCCCGTGCGTCTCGACGACGCCGACAACGACATCGACGCCCTCCGTCTTGCGGGCCTGCGCAGCCTGAAGCATGGTGTAGGTCTTGCCCACGCCGGGGCACATGCCGAAAAATATCTTGAGCCGGCCGCGTTTCCCTGCGCGTTCTTCGCGCTGGATCGCCGCGAGCAGGGCATCGGGATTCGGGCGTGCTGGCTCGGTCATGCAGATCATTCTATCGTTTCGGCGTTCTTTCTCCATTCAAAAGTGTCGTCGTGGGTAGGGACGGACCGCCGGGCCGTCCGAACCAGTAGAAATACGCGGCGCGCCCGGCGGTCGCGCCCTACCGGTCGGCGCGGTTGGTGGTAGTATCAAAATGCACCCGTGAGCCCGGTTCGCGCTGAAACGATGTTGAAATTCGGGCCCGGTCTTGTATGATGACCCGTGGCCGCGGAGGAATGACAAATATGATGTTTCCCGAGATTTGGATATTGTTGCTGGTGCTGATTCTGGTGCCGGGCATTGTGGCGCAAATGCGCGTCAGTTCGGCGATCAAGAAATATTCCCGTGTGCCCTCCCGAGGGGGAAAGTCGGGCGCCCAGGTCGCGGCGGAGATCATGCGAGACGCCGGCATCTACGACGTGACCATCGAACAAGCCAACAGTTTCCTCGGCGACCATTATGATCCGTCGAAAAAGACCCTGGTACTGTCGCCCGGTGTTTACGGCAGCAATTCGGTGGCGGCGATGGGGATCGCGGCCCACGAGGCGGGCCACGCCCTGCAGCACAAGGACGCCTATGCGCCGCTGACGGTGCGGATGACGGTGGTGCCCGCGACGATGTTCGTCTCGCACGCTTTGCCGTTCATCATAATTGGCGGTTTCTTTTTTCGCATCCCGATGTTTATCTCCTTGGGCATTATTGCCTACGCAGTGATCGTATTGTTTCAGTTGATCACGTTGCCTGTCGAATTCAACGCCAGTGCCCGCGCCAAGCGGATCCTGCAGCAGAGCGGGATCGCCTCGCCCGACGAGATGGTCGGGGTCAATCGGGTGTTGAACGCCGCCGCGATGACCTACGTGGCCGCGCTGATCGCAGCGGCGGCGCAATTGCTGCAACTCGTCCTGCTGAGCCGGAATCGGAGGTAACGCAGAGCATGAAACCGTTAACCCGCCTATTTCACACTGGTAGCGGAAGCCTTTAGGAGTTCAGGCGCAAGATCGAGATCTTCCTCGGAAGTTGTAGATGGCATGGGCGGGCTGGCAGGGGCCAAGTGCTTCTCAAGAGCCCCAGTGGAACACGCTGAATACGCTGGTGTAGTCGTCGGTCCAGAGCCCGACTCCTTGCTGCGTCTGCACCGGTCGCCACCGCTGGTCCTGTGCAAGAAGATTCAGCCACTGAGCGTTCCTCGTCATCACGATCCACCACGACGTCGCCTTGCCGCCCTGAAACTCCTCAAGTGTGGCGGGATCGATCCGACAGAGCGAAAGCAAACCAGCGTCCCGAGCCAGATTGGCAAACACGGGTTCGAGGTCGACGTGGCGGTTGGTGATGTGAAGGGCGAGCACCCCGTTAGGGGTCAACTTCTGAAGGTAAAGCGCCAGCGCTTCGCGTGTGACCAAGTGGAGTGGGATCGTGTCCGAGTTGTATGCATCCAGAATCATGAGCCCGAATTGGTGATCCGGCTCGGCCAGCAAGGACAACCGCGCGTCGCCCAGCACAACCTTTACGTCGGCGGGGCAGTCCTGCAAATAGGTGAAGTACTGCGGATTGGCGGCAATGCGTTCCACCTCGGGATCAATCTCGTAAAACGTCCAGTGCTGCCCGGCCTCCGCATAACAAGCCAGAGTGCCCGCCCCGAGGCCAATCACGCCAACCCGCTGCTTGAGCTCTTCTGGAAGTGCCGCAATCGTCTGCCCGATTGGCCCGCGACGTGTGAAAAACAACAGCGGTATGCGCCGTTCCTTGGGATTGAAACTTTGCATGCCATGCATGGTGGTGCCGTGCCTGAATATGTGGAGGTATTCCCGTCCGGGCTCCTTTTCGACCCCGTAAATGCCAAAGAAGCTGCGAGTCACAAGCACGGCATGCATTTCAGGCCGAAGGGCCAGCGTTGTAGCCAGCATGATCGCAAGACCCCCAAGCGCAAAGCGCAATGGTCGGCGGAAGAAGCAAAGACACAATACCGCCGGTGGCACACACTCCAATGCCAGGGCCAGTCTCGGCGAATCGATCCGGGCGTGTTCGACCAGCAGGATGAGCCCCGCTGTGAACAAACCAAGCAACACAGGGAAAGCGATATCCAGAATCCGCGTTCGCCCGCTAGGGGTTCCCGAACTGCGGAGCGGCATCAGCAGGCAAGCCAGCAGCAGCGTTATGGGATACTCGAGCACCATCGGGAAGATCACTGGCGCCAGCAAAGCGTTGAACATCCCACCCAATACGCCACCTACGGAAATCCACAAGAAGAACTCCGTCAGGTGTTCCACGGATGGCCGATCATTGGCCAGTTCACCGTGGCAGACCATCGCAACGACGAACAAACCTACAAAGTGCATGGCGACGGGCCAGCCGAGGGAAGCGAAGGACTCGGCCTTCAAACTCATTCTCGCCAGCATCAACACGAGAATCACGACTGCAAATGGAAAGGCCGACACCATCCAGCGGTGGGGTATCAAGCGTCGCTTGGCGAAGACCAAGGTGAACGTGAGGAGGTAGATCCCCAATGGAATGACCCAGAGCAGCGGGATCGGTACGACTTCGCTGGTAATGTACGTCGTCACGCTCAGCATCAGACTGCACGGTACAAAGGCCAACAGCACCCATCGCCAGCGTCGTCGCGCCGTCAATGGTTTTGATACGGCGGTCGGAGGGACGCGCTTCAGCGCGTCCAAGGTTCCCTCATTCGCTTGTCCAGCCGGGGCGCCGCCGGGCAGTCGCTTCCAAACGTACAAGCCGCATAGCGCAGTCAGGACTGCCAGCGCGATGTAGCCTGCGGCCCAATACCGGCTCTGTTGGAGCAAACCCAAATGCGGTTCGACCAGGATGGGATAGCTGATCAAGGCGAGAAAACTTCCGCAATTGCTGGCCGCGTAGAGAAAATAAGGATCGCCTGCGTCACGATGGCCGCTGGTGGAAAACCACCGTTGCAGCAGCGGACTCGTGGCCGACAAGACAAAGAACGGCAGACCTGCGGACACAGCCAAGACGGCGAGGAGCCATGGAATGGGATTGTGGGTTGTGGGCGGCGTCCAACCGTGCGGAATTGCAATGGGCAAAGCCAGCAAAGGCAGGAACAAGAGAGGAATGTGGAGGGCAGCCTGCCGACGCACGCCGAGCCACTTGGTAGCAAAGTGCGCGTAAGCGTATCCAGCCAGCAACGCGGCCTGATAGAAAACCATCGCCGTATTCCAAACAGCGGGCGCGCCGCCGAGCAACGGCAGCAGCATTCGCCCCATCATTGGTTGCACGAAAAACAGCAGAAGCGCCCCGAGGAAGATCGTGGCCGTAAAAAGGATCAGCATGTGGTTCCCATTCCCATCATTGAGATGTGTCTAGGCATACTGGATTCCCGGCGAATCGAAAAGCACAAACAGGTCTGGTCCCTTGTGTTTGCATGGCATGTTCATCGAGAGACCGGCTGGCGGTAAGGCTGACCGGCGCGATACAACTGTAATCGGCCTTCAAGCTCCGAAACCAACTGAGTCTGACCAGCCGAGCGTGCAAGATCGATGGCTTTCTGAGCGGTGACAATCGCATCATTGAGTCGGCCGGCGGCTGCGTAGGCCGCGGCGAGCGTGTCCAGATACATTGGCACCCGATTGTCCGTGAGCTTACAAGTTCCTTCGGCCAAATTTACGGCTTCCAGAGGATCTCCGCCTTCCATCGGCGGGACTGTGGCCAGCAACCAGGCGAGCTTGTTCCTTGCCTCGACGAAATCAGGCCTGACATGGATCGCCTGCGCCCAATGTTGTGCTGCGTCCCCGATCTTGCCCGTTTGTTCCAAGGCCAGTCCCAGATTGTAATGTGCCTCGGCGTAATCCGGTTTGATCCGCACTGCATTTTCCCAATACTCGATCGCCTCCGGCACTCTGCCCAGTCCGGCCAAGGCAAGTCCGAGGTTGAAATGCGACTCGGCGTAATCGGGCCTGAGCCGCAGGGCTTGCGCGAAATACTCCATCGCCTCCTGCTGTTTGCCCGCCTCGCACAAGGCTAATGCCAGGTTGTTACATGCCAACCAGTTGTCGCCTGTTACCTCTATATCATGGCGTAACAGTGTCTCGCTATTTTTCCAGTAACCAATCTGAGACCTGCACTTTACTGCACAGAAACCAAGCAGCGCCGCTGCGGCAGCGGTTGCAACCAACTTTGGGACCCGCTTTTCAAGCATCCCGCGAGGCATACCCCAAGCCACGATGATGAATATACCAATCAACGGCAGATAGGTGTAACGATCAGCCATTGACTGGCTTCCCACCTGCACCAGTCCGACTACCGGCACCAGGGTCCCCATATACCACAGCCAACCTACTGCCAAATGCGGCGCGCGCCTCGCCCGACAAGCCACCACACCCGACAATCCAACCACCGCCACTCCGGCCGACAACACCGTCTTCAGCGGCCACGCCTGGTATTGGTACAACACAGCCAAAGCGAATGGCCAGAATGTCTTCCCTAGGTAACACATATAGGAAACCACCGCGTTGGCAATGCGGTTATTCAGCGGCAGTGTCTCCCACGACGCAATAGCCTCTCCGCTACTTTGAGCCGCAAACGTGATTACACACGACGCGGCAGCCAGCGCAACAAACGGAAGCTTCTCTCTCACCAAATGGCTCAAAGAGCACTCGGCCTTCTCGCCCGTGGCCGGCTGCGTCCATCGTGTTCGTCCCAGCGGCCAGTAATCCAGCAGCAACAACACAAACGGCAGCGTTACGACCATCGGCTTGGACATCAGACCCAGCGCGAAGAAGAGCAGGGATGTCGCGTAAAACACGCGCGGCGTGTCCAGCCTTCGCAGCCGATGCTTCCATCCTCCGAAGCAGGGCTTCTGGGGAGGACGGGTCGGCGGAGTAGGCGAGCGTGGAGCGTGAAGCGTTTCGACGTACCTCACATACGCCCAGATGGTGAGCATCCAGAAGAACGCGCTCAGGACGTCTTTTCGTTCGGCGATCCACGCCACCGATTCGACGTGGAGAGGATGAAGAGCGAACAGGGCCGCCACGAATCCACTGCGCCATGGTGCCCGCGTCATTCGGTTGAGGACGTGAAACAGCAGCAGGGTATTGAGAACATGGAAG
>Ga0182027_10000252_pt1 | contig 91330 bp, 77 predicted proteins | sample 712E1DmetaG_FD_121300 | JGI IMG/M metagenome (GOLD analysis project Ga0182027, IMG submission 121300) | Permafrost microbial communities from Stordalen Mire, Sweden - 712E1D metaG (Illumina Assembly) | ecosystem: Environmental > Terrestrial > Soil > Wetlands > Permafrost | place: Sweden... | reverse complement strand
GGCAAGGCGGAAAGCGATAGAAGCGTGGTTGCTGAAAAACAACATTATCAGGTTAACCTTAAACGGAAAAAGTGTCACCCAATTTTCAGGCTAAAAAGGGACATTATCTAGTTGCCGGCACATCGGCGAAGATAGCCATCACGGTGGTATTTATACATCTGTGAAGCTTGCTCGTCATCCCAAGGCGGTATGACAGTAGTTGTGGAATGAATTTGTTTATTACCACTATAATAAAGATCAGCTTCAATTCTTAGAGGTTTATTATCTTGAGGATATTCAATCCCAGGCATCACCTGTATCGTCTGAGGTGGAACTTGACCGGAAAGAGTAACGTAATCGGAATAAAAAGCAATGGCGTCATTACTATGAAACAGACTATATCGTATGAGCTGTAAAGGCGCCGGGTTTTGTTCCGAGGGTGAAGGAACAATGGTAAATTGTAACGAAATGAGCGACGGGCAAATGTTTTTAGATGGCAATGCTTGAACTCCAAAACCAATATTTTGAGCGTAGGGCCAAGGCCAATTAGATTCGACTTGTTTCTCTATTATCGTGTCTTTAATGTTGTCATGCTTTTTCCCTCGTAAAATGTCCTTGTTTATATCTTCCGGGTCTGCTATCAACGTAACCGATGTTACATCTCTTAGGCAGTTGTTGTATATTTCGGGAATGAAATTTTGGTAAAACTTTATTTCCGGTCGTCCATTCGTTTGATAACTTTTTGCAGGAACTTCCATCGTATCAACAGTATCACCCTTTGATGTTTTTAAAATAAATTTCATACTGAATGGTTTTGTAATACCAGTGCCTTGGTCAATAACGGTCACATAAATGGATTTATCATAGTCACCCCAATTTGTTACGACGTCACGCACAACGAGGTGATGAGTGCAATTAAAAAATAGAAATATCAAGAAACCGATGGCGTTGGGGTTTCTGATAATTTTCTTCACTTGCCTTTTCCCCCTTTTCTGTGTATAATAAAAAAGGCGATGGGCGGGCAGAAATGCCTGCACTTTGCCACCGGGGAGTCTGGCGCGTATTCTTAGCAGAGACCGCCAGGTCTCCCTTTTTATTGAACGATTTAATTAAACTTGTTTTATCAGTTTATAAGGGCTTTTACGTATGTGAATAAAATCACTTTTGCAATATGTAAAAGCAATTATGTTGATTTTACTGATTAATATTAATCTTTTACATACTACAATTTATATAAGGGTCAAGCAAGATAAAAATATGAGGACGAAATTGATTTCGTGGTACATTTTTATCAAAGAATATAAATTGTTTATAAATTTACTTGCCTTCATGTTTCAAATGCCCATCCCTCTTTGATTGCTTTCATGCTGTTCTTCCTTTTTTTATTTTTTGGCGAAGAGGTCCTGTTCCCTTTCACTTTTAGCCTTGGAACCAGGATCAGGGCCTTGCGTATCCGCTGAAAATCCTCTTCGGAAAATACTCGTATCTTGCCCTTTCGTTTTGCAGCCCGATAAAGCACGCCCTCGTAACGATAATAGGTCGTTTGCCCGACACCAAGCCGTTTACACAATTCCCCGACTGTTAAAAGACCTTTTTGATTGTACTGGTGAACGTAGTGCGTTTGTCTGGCGGTGCGGTGCTTCCAAATGAACCTGGGGATACCTATCCAGTAGTGTCTGCGACAAATTGGGATTATGCGGCCACAGCCGCATTGGCAGGAATGCTTGCCTTGATTTTCGAGAATCCACCTGTCGATAAGAGGAGATTTACCACTGAAAAGCCGGAGGGGAACACTAAATCGTATCGTTGGTTTATCCCCGCCGGAAGACCCGACCCCGGCGGGCCTATCATCATTATATTATGGCCTCCGGCAGCGGCAACGAGCAATGCGCGCTTGATGTGCTCCTGGCCCTTCACATCCTTAAAATCTATGCTGTATTTTCGTGCCGTATTAAAAATCTGGTTGAGGTCGGTGACAAACGGCGTAATGGCTTTTGAGCCTGAAAGAAAATCCAGCGCCTCGGTAAGCGTGGACACCGGATAAATGTTCACGCCTTCGGCCACCGCCGCTTCCTCCGCGCATTCGCGCGGCACGATCATGCCCTTGAACCCGAGCTCGCGCGCGCAGATGGCCATCGAAAGCATGCCCTTGATGTGCTTGACGCCCCCGTCAAGCGACAGCTCGCCCACAATAATGTAGTCCTGTGCCGACGCGATTTCCACTTGGCCCGACGCCACGAGCAGGCCGATGGCGATGGGCAGGTCGAAGGCCGAGCCTTCCTTTTTGATGTCGGCCGGCGCCATGTTGATGGTCACTTTACGGATGGGATACTCGAACCCGCAGTTCTTGATGGCCGACATCACGCGCTCGCGGCTCTCACGCACCGCGCCGTCGGGCAGGCCTACGATGGTGAAGCTCGGCAGCATGTCGGTGAGGTCGGCCTCGATGCCGATCTCGTACGCGTCGATGCCCATCACGGCCATGGAGCGGAGCTTGGCAAGCATGGAAACGGTGTTCCTTTTCTCTTAATCTCTTTTATTTTTAAAATTATTGGTGATAAACATGCAAGAAAAATATGGTTTGGGGGGTGGGAAGGAGGAAAGATAAAAGTAATAATAGCTTTCTATAATTGTTAATGAAAATAAAGATCTGGTGGGGCAACCGCATTGCGGTTGCCCCTGGCCCCCGGCTTCCGCCGTCCCCGCCCCAGAGCGGAGTCGAAGGGAGCGGGGCGGCGGCGATCCGGGGGCACACCCCTTCCAGCAAAGATGCGCGCCTAAGTCGCTCGACTTGCGCTCGCGAGGCGCCGCACCTTCGCAACGCAACCTCAGTGGAATGTCGCTTCGCGGCTATCGTGAAGAAATTTTTAAATATTCCCTTCCACAAAAGAGGGCGTTGCGGGAGGTTGACGCCGCGGTTTGCGTCAGTCAAACCGCTTCGGCGCAACCTTCCGCTGGAAAGGGTGTGGGTGCAGATCGCCTCCCGCAGTGTTTGGCGTGAGGAAGCTGCGCCCCAGGGAAAACCGCGTGCGGTTTTCCCTCCAGCATCATTCCTCACTTTTCCTATCTTCCCGCTCAGAATTCCTTTAAAAAATCGGCCCTTATTTAGTCGTAGGGTGTATTTTCTACTTATAGGTATTCTATGAGCCATATTCTCAAACCAATCCAGTCCCTAATTTTCATCTCGCTCTCCAGTGCCTTTTTCTCCTCCTCCGCCCTCGTGCACATGGAAATCGACAACCTCACTATTCGCGGCCAGAAAATGACCGTGCGCGCGTCCTCGTGCCTGCAGGGCCCCAGGGTGTTCTCGCTTGCAAACCTCTTCGACAGCGATTCGCAGACGTGTTGGATCGAGGGCGAGGCCGACAGCGTGGCCGGCCGCTGGTTCGACGTCACCTGGCCCGAAAAGAAACGATTTCGCGGCATCATATTCGGCCTGGGGGCCAGGGGGGACTATGTCGAACTCGCGGATTTCGGCGTCCCCACGGGGGTGCGCGTCAAGCTCGACGAAAAGGACGCACTCGACCGAAGCTTGGGCTGGGAATGGGCGAACGGTTCGCTGGTCTACGCGGATGTCAACATGCGCAAGGCGATTGTGTGGTTCAACTCCGATACGGCGTTCACCTCGGCGCAGGTCCGTATAAAATTCACCTCGGTGATGAGCGGGCGGCGCTACCTCAATGTGGCAGTGTCCGATTTTGAGCCTATTGACGCATACGACAACCGTTTCGAGCTCCTTACCGTGCTCACGGCCAGGTCATTTAATCCCAACGACCTTGGCGCGGTGCATTCGCCGGTGTTTCCCGAAGCGCCGGGAGAGCCGCAATGGATCGCGCATGTTGCCGACAGCGCCCTTGCGGGCGTTCCGCGGGCCGACACGGCGAATATGACAGCGGCCCTCAACCGTGCCCTCAATGCCGCGCCGCAGACAACCACCGATCAGGGCGACATCACCAAATACATCGCCGCGCTCAAAACAATGCTCATTACCGGCCCGGTGATGCCTCGGTTTGTTTTTGAGGGACGCATTGCCACGTATCTGCTGCCGGTCGGGTCTTTGCGCTACGACCGGCTCCGCATCGACGTCTGGCGCGCCGTGTCAACTGAGCGGACGTCAAAGGGGCTGGAAGTGACGATACGGTATACCGCGTTTGTAAATTGAAGCTTTCGCCCTGCATTTTCAGGTTTGACACGGTCAATGCTTTTCACAAATGTCATGATATCCTCTGTTAACCCAACGTTGACACATATAAACCATACCGTCATTGCCGAATTCATCCCGGCCGGTTATATTAACAAAAGGAAAGGCACATGTTTTACCAGGAGCTTGGCGACAGGATTAGGCTCAAGCGCAAACAGGCAAAACTTACACAGGGCCAGATTGCCCAGAAACTGTATGTAAGCCCTCAGGCCGTTTCTAAATGGGAACGGGGAGAAAACGCGCCGGACATTGCGCTGCTGCAATCGCTGGCAATGATGCTCAACACGACCGTTGACTGGCTGCTGGGAAACGAACTCGAAGAACATGTCCGGAAAGCATCTTTGTTTTCCAATTTTACCGAAAGCGAAACCCGACTGTTCCTCCATTGTTTTGAAAGACGGAAGATTAAAAAGGGAGAATATCTTTACAAGGAAAAAACCATCTCCGAACAAGGATTTTACATCCTCGAAAAAGGCGAGGTTCTTTTAATCAAACTGGGGAAAAAGGGCGGCACCATTAGGCCCGGAGGATATTTCAGCGACTTGTCGGCAATTGCCCTTCAATAGGCGCCAAACTTTACTTTCGGTCGCTGTGCGGCATGGCTGCCGCTTTCCGGGGTCTGGCGCAACCGCGAAGAAAAAAGATGAACATGTCGGAATATTTCAACACGAGGTTTCAATGGAACCATTACTTTTAAGGAACAAAAAAAACGGGATCAGCTATCTTTCCGGCGGACACGGCCCTGCGGTATTGTTGCTGCATGGTCAGCCTGGCTCATCGGAACGCTGGAGAAAGGTCGCGGCCGCTCTTTCAGACCGGTTTACCGTTATCGCGCCCGACCTGCCGGGCTTTGGCCAATCCGATCCGGTTGGCCCTGCGTTCAGTTTCGAAGACACCGCCCGCTCTTTGCGGACACTCGTTGATTCTTTGGAAATTAAAAAACTGTTTATCGGCGGCCACGACCTGGGGACACCTGTTGCAGTCACCATGACCAGAATGTTTCCGGATTTGGAATTTAAAGGAGTCATGCTTTCCGATGCCATATTGTTCAGCGACACATTTGACAAGCTTCCATTTTTCAGGAAATTGTTATTCCTGCTTGTTCTTATGCCTTTGCAAAGTAGAGTATTTGCATCGGAAAAGGGATTGCGCTCGCTTTATAAAATGATGGTTGTAAAAAAGGATGTTTTCTCATGGGAACAATTCATCGGAGCGGTTTCTCCGTCGAGTTATCCGACGCACGCAAAAGTAAACACGTTTTACAAAAAGAATTTCAAGGCCGAATTCCTCAAGATCGAGGCAGGGTTGTCGGGTATCAAATGTCCGTTATTGATATTGTGGGGGGCAAATGATTCCGGCGTAACCGCAGAAACCGCGAAGCGGCTGCAAACTATGGTAAAGAATTCGGAATTGTGGATTTATGACCAATGCGGCCATTTTATCCAGGAAGAATGTCCGGAGCATGTCGCATCGGATTTGAAAGCTTTTTTCAGCGCGCATTCCTGAAAAAGAGGATGGAATACCGCTTAGCTGTTACCGTACAACCGGCAGGGTCATACTCCACACACTCCCGCCCGATTCGATCCTCACAAAAACCACGCCGGAAGCAGGCAGCTTTACCACCGAATTTGCAGATGCACGATCAGTCTCATCAACCTTTGCAATTATTTTTCCCAGCGGATCAAAAATCATCACCCTGGTATGACCCGGCGATTTCATTTCATCTTTTTTTCCAAAATCAACTGTTATTCCTCCCCGAATTCTCCTCACAGATATTCCTCGAATTGACTGTATCGTCGGTAAAGGACCTGCCGAAGTCTGGTTCCGGCTGAAACTTTTCACCACACTTTTACCCGCGTCAAGCCCGCCGGGAAGGATAAACGAGACCCCGGATGTTGACGTTTGCGCATTCCATACCGCGCCATTGCCATAGAGGCTGATATTTGCCGAAACCTGCACCGTACATGCGGTGTTTATGGGGTTGGAGACGGAAATTTCAATTGAATCCTTTGATTCACGGACAAGCATGGCGCATGCGCGGCCGACCATTACGGTAAATGAATCCGATAAGGCCAGGCTCCCGGGCGCGTAAAAAACAACCCCGCTCGTTGCAAGCCTTTCATTGCGCACGGCCTGAAGTGTCGCGGTGTTCGACAGCACTTTGCAGGGGATGCCGTTTTTTACATATGCGTCAAGGCTGTCCCAGCCTATGCCGGGGACCACGCCGTATGCGCAGGACGCATTCGCCGGTGCTGTGCCGTGCTCGAACCAGAGGCTGAAAATCGTGTCACTCACGGCCGTTGCCGATCCCGTTGCATTGATGCTTTGCCAGGAACCGCTCTGCACGTCGTTCCGGATTGTCAGGCTGTCGGTCGGGCTCAGAAAAAAGTAGCCTGTGCTGTCGTGAATCACCCACGACACCGCGCCCAATTTCCGCGTTCCGAGTCCAAGGGTGGTCGGCCCGGCGCCGGCCTGCACGATCACCGGCCCCCTGGCAAAGCACTGATTCACCGTGGTGCTCACCGGCTTGCCCGCTGCCGCGGTGATGGCCGACGCAAGCGCGACGATTTCCTTGTCAAAGAAGAACCACGCCTTTTTCGCGGTCACGCCGGCGCGCGAATAATCGAATGCGGTCGCGCCATACGTCCCGTTAGACACGCCGCCCACGAAATCCGTTGAGCCGGTGTACGATCCGGGCATGGCGGGCGGCGTCGTGTCGTGCCGGCATGTTACCCCGGGCAGCCGCGTCCAGTCCCACAGTGGAAAGATGTTGAGGTATTCGGCGCCGGTGCGGTAAAAAAACGTAACGCCGTCGCCGCAATAATAGCTTTTGAGTCCTTCGCTGTTGACAAGTTCAGCGCCGCGCGTTCGTTTCGACGACATTTTGACGGACGCCATATATCCCGGCCGCTGGTGGGCCGAGTAGTCGGAGCACCAGAAGTGCCGGTTGCCCCAAAGCGTTGTCTGCGGCTGCGCCGGCCACCCGGAGAGGCGGGCGGAAAATGCGGAATATTCGCCGCTCCTTGCGGTGCTGGCGGCGATCATGTTCGCGCAGATTTTCATAAAGTCGTTTTTTTTGTTTGAGCTGTTGGCACGCGTTATCTCCCTGCCGCACACGCTGTGGTCCATGGTGGTGCCGCGCAGCATCCATTGCTGTCCGTCAAGAATGTAACTCGATAGCAGATCGAGCCTGTCCTGCGGAAACGCGAACGCCGTTCCCCGGCAGAGCTGCGCCATGTCGGAGGCGTCGGAAGAAAACCCCATGCCGTAGCCGCCCGAATAGAGCTGCGGCCCGTGCTGGTGAAAGCTCCAGTCCTGCTGGATATTGTCGGCCGATTGGGCCGTTATCCGGATTTCCGCGACAATGGCGTTTACCGCGGCGGTCACCAGCGACGCGGTGTCAACGATGCATCCGCGCCATATGGTTATCTTCGAGACCCAGACAAGGTTCTCCCCTGTCATTGTTGCATGGACCGCCCACGACCGCGCCATAATGATGTTTCCGCTGCTTATCTGCGCCTGCGACAGCTGGTCTTTCATGAGCAACATGGCCGGCCCCAGCGCAAGCTGGGTCCCTATCTGGTTCCACCACCAGTTCGGCGATTGCGGGTCAAGCCGTATCCATGCGTCGAATGCCGAAAGAAAACCGTTTTTCAACGACACGGAATCGTGAAGGGCGTGCGCTGGGTTGCGATACGCCTGCGCCATTGTCTGCATGCGCGAAACATGGGTGCTGGGCGCCCAGGTCGCGCGGCCGCTGTCCGCGTAATTGATGTCGGGCCAGGTGCCGTCCGGGTTAAGCGAACCGAGCCATTGCCTGATGGTCGCCGCCGGGCCGCCGCTTCCCTGGAACCCGGCGTACAGCCGGGCGCTGAGGGTGTCGAGGCCCTGGGCGTGTGGGAAGGTTATAAAACAAAGTATGCCGTAAATCAAGACAAGGCAATATTTGATGTACTTGGAACCTTTAATGACGTGATGATGATTCGGCAAAGGGATTTGATCCATACTTTCTTTCCTTTTCTATTTGGAAAGCCGGGGATCGAATTCGCTTCTGTCGGAAATATAAGTATAAGAGTTGTAATAGTCAATTTTCAATGTAACGATTCTGGTGGGGCAACCATTTCATGGTTTCCCCTGGCCCCCGGCTTCCAGCGCTGCTCGCTGGCGATCCGGGGGCACACCCCTTCCTGCAAACGTGCGCGCCTAAGGCGCTCGACTTACGCTCGCGCGGCGTTGCACCTTCGCAACGCATCCTCAGGGGTACATCTTTTTCCATAGGAGTCATTTTGCTGGAGGATACCGGTGCCTCCCCCTTGGAAAGGGGGAAAATTTTGAATACTGCGACTCTTGCCAACTATTAAACCATGGCAAGCTCACTTCTGCCCCGCGCCAGGCCGGACCGGAGGTCGTGCTGGAGCACGATGCTGCCCGGACCCGCCTTTTTTAAAGACATGGCGGCCGAGACCGAAGATTCAACCCGCCCAATAGGACGGGCGGGTTATTGGCCGCCGCTTTTGGCGGGGCGCCCAGTTCTTCCCTTGAGTTTTGAGACAGACTTAACTTCCCCCACCAAAACATTTATATTACACCGCTAATACTTTTCCCCCTTCCCGCGCCAATATAAATAAAACAGGCATCAGCGACAATTTATAAATGGAAGTCCCGCGCCTGGCCACCTTTCTTTTTGATTATCCTCCCGTTTCCAATTAATTTACCTTGCACCTTTATGACATTATCTCCCACCGTATCCCGGCCGAAGGTTTCCCCCGGACTCATCATTGCGGCGCTCGGTGTCGTGTACGGCGATATCGGCACGAGCCCCTTGTATGCGCTCCGCATATGCTTTGACGGTCCGAGCGCATTACCCGTGAGCCCGGAAAATATCCTGGGGGTGCTTTCGCTCATATTCTGGGCGCTTGTTATTCTCATCTCGATAAAATATCTGACGTTTGTCCTGCGCGCGGACAACAACGGCGAAGGCGGCATTCTCGCCATCATGACCCTCCTTGTCAAGGCAAACAAGAACCCCATGGTAAAACGGAGCATTGTGCTCCTCCTCGGCCTTTTCGGCGCGTCGCTTCTTTACGGCGACGGACTCATAACGCCGGTAATATCCGTGCTGAGCGCTGTGGAAGGGCTCAATACGGCAACACCGGCATTCACGCCGTTTGTCCTTCCGATTTCCCTTGTGGTCCTTCTTTTCCTGTTCTGGTTCCAGAAACGCGGCAGCGGGACGATAGGCAAGATATTCGGACCAATCATGTTTGTCTGGTTCGCCGTCATCGGCGTCCTCGGGCTGTATTCCCTGGCTGCCAACCCTGTTGTGCTTACCGCAATTGACCCTCGGCACGCAGTATGGTTCTTCATGCAGAACGGGATGCACGGATTTTTCACGCTGGGCACCCTTTTTCTTGTCTTGACAGGGGGCGAAGCGCTCTACGCGGACATCGGCCATTTCGGGACGCGCCCCATACGCGCCGGCTGGTTTTACATTGTGTTTCCGGCACTTATCCTCAACTACTTTGGCCAGGGCGCATTCCTGCTGCGCAACCCGACGCTCACCGACAACCTGTTCTACCGCATTGCCCCGCCATGGGCGGTCCTTCCCTTTGTTGCGCTTGCCACGGCCGCCACCGTCATCGCGTCGCAGGCCGTGATTTCGGGCGTGTTTTCACTTGCGCGCCAGTCGGTACAGCTCGGCTTTTTTCCGCGGCTGTCCATTATCCACACCTCGCATACGACAATCGGCCAGGTATATGTTCCCGTGTTCAACGGCCTGTTATGCGTGGGGACCATTATCCTTGTCCTTGCCTTCAAGCAATCGGACAGCCTTGCGGGCGCTTACGGTGTGGCGGTCGCCACGACCATGCTCATCACGACCCTGTTTTTGTTCCTTATCATGCGAAATATCTGGAAGTGGAACACGGTTGCCGCGGCAGGCATCAGTATTTTATTTTTCGGAATTGATTTTTCCTTTTTCTGCGCAAATCTCATGAAGATTAAAGACGGCGGCTGGATTTCGCTTGCCGTGGCTTGCGCCGTCATGTTCCTCATGATTACCTGGGACAATGGAAGGCGGGCCCTCCGTGAACGTATTGTGAGCGCTGCAATTTCGGTTAAGGACTTTATTGCCGACGTTATCGCGCTCAAGCCCATCCGTGTGCCCGGCATCTCAGTTTTCCTTGCGGGAAACCAGGCCGGCGTTCCGCGGACGCTGCTTCACAACTACAAACACAACAAGATCCTGCACGACAAAGTCGTCATCCTTACCGTCATCACCAAAGATATCCCTCATGTCAATGAGCCGGAGCGGATCAACGCCACCGAACTCGGCAACGGGTTCTACTGGCTCACGCTGCATTACGGGTTCAGCGAAACGCCCGACATCCCGGCCGCGCTTGCAAAGGCGAAGGTGCCGGGCCTCAATTTCGACCCTATGCAGACCACGTATTTCCTGGGGAGAGAAACACTTCTTGCCTCGAAAAAAAAGGGCCGCCTGCCGAACTGGCCGAAAGGTGTTTTCGCGTTTCTCTCAAGAAACGCGTGCGACGCGTCGAAATTCTTCTGCATCCCGCCAAACCGCGTCATCGAAATAGGCGTCCAAATCGAAATATAATAGACATTTTCCGGGCAACAACTTATAATTTATACATTGCAAAGTCATTTTGCCCAAGCATCTGTTTACAAAAGCGCAAACCGGAAACCTTTACGCGGTAGCCTCATGAAAAAGCCCGTAAGCAATAACGGCCCGTTGCGGGGCCGAACACCGGCGGCCGCGTCACGGGACAAGCAGTCCGAAAAAGAGCTCTCCTTTGCGCGCACAATCCAGACCGCCATGGTGCCCCAGATTCTTCCCGCGGTGGACGGCATTGAGCTTGCCTCCCTGTATCTTCCCTCGGAAAAACTCGGCGGTGACCTCTTTGATGTGATCCAGCTCAGCGACGATATCCTTGCCATCACCATCTTTGACGTTGCGAGCAACGGCATTCCTGCCGCCCTTCTCGCGTCCCTGGCAAAAGTCTCTTTTTCCAACCATCTCCGGCTTGTCACCTCGCCGCGCACCGTCATGGAGCGGGTAAACGAGGAAATGGTCCGCGCCGGCGCGGCCAGCTATTATATCACCGCGCTTGTCGCCTATCTTGATTTGCACGACAACAAACTCACCTACTGCAACGCCGCCCACCCATATCCCATCATCTACCGTAGGGCCGCCGGCGCCATTGAGCCGATAAAATCCACGGGCGTGGGCATGGGCATGTTCGAGAAGGGCCAGTACGAGGAAAAAAACCTTTACCTTAATTCGGGCGACTGGCTGCTGTTCTTTACCGACGGGCTCTACCGCCTCTTTCCGGGCGAAAACGAACTTGTGTGCCGCAGGAACCTTGAGGCCGAAGTGCTCAACGCGGTACAGCGCGGCTCGCCGCTTCAATTTACCCGGCAGCTCGAAAAGTTCCACGTTTCTGCGCGGGCGGGCAGCGGCGCAGATGACGACGTCACGGTGCTGGCAATAGAATTCCTCACGAATTCGCGCAAAAACCAGATCAAGGAAAAGCTCGGGTTCAGGGAAAACGACCCCGTGTACCTGCAGTTCATCAGCTATTTCGAGGAAATGGACAAGGCGACGTCGATCATTATGACCGCAATGGATTCGCTGGGCTACGCCGACGAAAACATCAGGAAGATGAAAATCATCCTCACCGAGCTGTTCGCCAACGCGATCTACCACGGCAACAAGGGTGACCATTCCAAAAAGGTCATTGTGGGCCATACCATAGACAAAGAGAAAGTGATCATCTCGATCATGGACGAGGGGGACGGGTTCGATCCGTCAAAAGTCCCGGACCCCACCCTTCCCGAGAACCTCGTCAAGGACTGCGGCCGGGGCATTTACATAGTGAGAAATTACACCGACAAAATTGAATTCAACAAGAAGGGCAACCGGGTAACCATCACCAAATACCATGTCACAAAATAACGCTGCCCTGCCCCGCATCGGCATCGCGGGATATATGGGCGCCGGCAAATCGGCATGCGCCGCCCGGTGCGCGGAGGCGGCCGGCATGCGGATCATCAACGCCGACGCCGAAGCCAAACTTCTCATGGAACACGATTCCCGCATCAGGGACGAACTGGTGCGCGCATTCGGGCCGGCAGTAGACAACCATGGCACACTCAACGTTTCCGCGCTCGGCGCCGCGGCGTTTGCGTCTCCGGCCGACATGGAGAAACTCAACCGCATTGTTCACCCGCGGCTTTTGGTACGGCTGCGCGATTGCGTTTTTTCCAGCCCTGGCCCGAGCGTTCTCGATGCCGCGCTCATTCCCCTGTGGCGCATCGAAGACTGGTTCGATTGCTGCCTGTGGGTTGACGCGCCCTCCGATCTCCGCCGCAGCCGCCTCGTGTCCAAAACCGGCCTGCCGGAGGCGCACCTGCGGCAGCGGATGCTTGTGCAGGAAGCGCTTGTGGCGGAACCGTCCGGCGCGCGATGGACCACCATCGTTAATGACGGCTCATTCGAGGAACTGAAAAACCGCGTGGACCGGTTTATAAACGCGCCGGAGTTTTTAAAGCGGTAAAAACAGGACTGGACTCGGCCGATGCTCAAGGAACATCCCTCTTTTGTAAAACAGGCGATCGCGGTGCTCGACTGCGGCCTCATCATTGCCGCGTTTGCGCTGTCGCACCTCATTGTCGCGCAGTACAAGCCCCTGTCCTTCGCACTCAATTACTGGTTCATGCTCATCGGCTTTATCGGGTTTTATCTGTATTTCGCATGGACCAGGCAGCTTTTCTCGGTGCTGCAGTTCAACTGGATGGACCATCTTTTCCGGCGCCTCATATTCATTTTCATGAGTGCCGGCGTGCTCGGCGCATCAATTTTGTATGTGCTGCCCGACAAGTTCAACAGCAGGTCGCTGTACTTCGTTTTCGCAATTGTCTCGTTCCTCTTCATCGCCGGCGAAAAACTCGTCCTCAAGGAATTTTTCTTCCAGCTCCGCCGCCGTAACCGCAATGTTACGCCCATCATCCTGTTCGGCAGGGGCAGGCAGGCTGCCCAGATGTACCAGGAACTCTGGGCGCACCCCGAATGGGGCTTCCGCGTCACCATGAGGCTCGATTTGAAAACAACACCGGCGCAGTTCGAGGACATCCTCAAGAAAAATTATGTGGAGGAAGTGTTTTTCTGCATACCACGCCAGGTGACGAAAAACGGGTTCATTATAGACCCCTATCTCCAGATATGCGAGGAAATGGGCAGGTCCGCCCGGGTGTTCCTCAACCTTCTCGATTCCACGCGCTTTGCAAGCTGGAAATACCACAAGTTCATGGAACGGCCGACCCTCATCTCCCATACCGTGGAGCTCGATCCCGACCAGGTCCTCTTCAAGCGCCTTTTCGACATCGCCGGCTCCCTGGCCGGCCTCCTCCTCCTTTTTCTGGCCTACCCGCTTCTCGGCATCGCCATAAAGCTGGCGTCGCCGGGCCCGGTGCTCTTCACCCAGGTGCGCGTGGGCCGCAACGGCAAGCGGTTCCTTATTTACAAGTTCCGCTCAATGACCGCGGACGCGGAGGAGCAGAAACGGAACCTTCTTGATAAAAACGAACTCACCGGCGCCATATTCAAGATGCGTGACGACCCGCGCGTCACCGGGATCGGCCGTTTCATGCGGAAGTATTCGCTCGACGAGCTCCCGCAGTTCATCAACGTGCTCCTGGGCGACATGTCGCTCGTGGGTACGCGGCCGCCCACGCCCGACGAGGTGAACGGCTATCAGAAGTGGCATTACCGGAGGATGAGCATACGCCCGGGCATCACCGGCTTGTGGCAGGTGAGCGGCCGCAACAAGATCCAGGATTTCAACGAAATTGTCAAGCTCGACCTCAAATACATAGATTCGTGGAGCATCTGGCTCGACATCAAGATACTGACCAAGACGCTGTTTGTGATTTTCCAGAGGGACGCAGCATACTAATTTATAATTAAATTAATATTTCGGGGGAGAGGTATCTCCCCCGACCTCGGCCAGCTTTGCTGTCCTCGGCACGCCCCTCTCCTGGGTGCGGCCGGGTACCAACAACTGCAAGATTCATCCATCCGCTGGGCGCACCCGCGGAGAGCATTTTTGGGAGAAAAATGAATTTAAAAAATCGGTTATCTTCCTCCTTTTGCATCATCCTTTACTTTCTTATTGTTTTTCTACCCTCATTTATTTTCGCCGTGCAGCTTGACAACTGGCGCCTGCCCTATTACACGCTCGCGGGCCGCCTCGGATATTATTCCCCGTCGCCAAGCGGCATGTTCTGGGACGACCTGGGGCAATTGCGGGATTCGATGCAGTTTCTTGACAAGAGTGTCTGGCCCGACAACGGACATTCAGCGCAGAACCACTGGATCCTGGAACCGGCGGGCTTTGGCGGGATACGGAACACCAACGACTATTTCGGAAAAAACTCGGCGCTTGGCGCCACCCTGCTCAACGACATCCGTTACAGGGGCTTTCTCACCCGTCAGGTTGTGGATGTGGATTCGAGGTATCTTGACGATCCGGGGTTCATCTGGATCAAAAACCGCGGTGTCACCGCGCGGATAAGCGAAGCGTTTCTGCAGTACGGGTTCAAATACGGATTTGTCCGGATCGGCAGGATGAACCGGAACTGGGGCCCGTTTGCCGACCGCAGCCTTATCCTTTCCGCCAACACCTACAGCTACGACGGCATCGAGCTCGGCCTTCATTCCTCCTTTTTCGAGTTCCGCCACTTTTTCGCCGCATTTTCGAACCGCGCGCTCTCTCTGGACCTTGATACCACGGGTGCGAGCAGATACCTTTCGGCGCACTCACTCAATTTCCTGCTCGGCCGCTTCGGCTCGGTCGGTATTACCGAATCGATTGTCTTTGGCAGGAAAAGCGGGTTTCCCGATTTACAATATGTCAATCCCGTTGCCGTCTATTTCGTCAACAATACCACCGGCGACGGCGTGGGCAACCTCATGGAGGCCCTGCAGTGGGACCTGCGTCCCTTTACCGACAAGGTTTCCATAAAAGGTCAGCTCCTGATCGACGACATTCAGATTGACAACAAGGGGCCCGGGGACCAGAAGCCGAACCACTGGGGCACCGATCTCGGGGTGTTCTGGTCCGATTTCCTTCCAATTCCCCTGCCCCATGCGCTTTCGCTTGAATATCGGTTTCTTTCCCGCTGGGTGTATACCGCTTCCGACGACAATACCGCCAACGGCGAACGTTACACCTACCTTGGAAAAAGCCTCGGCTTTCCCACGGATGACGGCGACAGCGCCAACCTGTCATTCACCATTGCCGGCAAAAATTACTGGGCATCGCAGGCGGGACTCAGCTACAAGCGTCAGGGCCAGGGAACGGTCCTGTGGGTGTGGCATGACGACAGTCTGTCGCTGGCCGACCCCTCAAAATATGCGCGTGACGCCCTCGGATACCGTATAGAGCCGTCAATCCCATCAGGCATCGTGGAAAGCGCTTTCGATTTTTATATAAACCTCATCGGCTATTATAAGAATTATGTCGACCTCCAGGCGACACTCCACAACAGATGGGTGACCAATAAAGGGCATGTTGTTTCTTCCCTCACCTACGACCCGCAGATATCCATCAGCCTCGGGCTGCATTACAGCAACTTTTTTATCAAGTTGCCCCAGTGATGAAAAAGAAAGCCGGCCATGCCCGCGCCCGTGCGGACCGCGCGAAAAAGACGGAGCCGGTTGTCCCGGCTTCAGCGCATAAAATCGAAAAAGATATAGTTTCGATTCTCAAACAGATGCTGAAAAAGGCATCCCCGTCATGTCTTGACAAAAGATTCCAAAGCGCCTATGCAAGGGCCCTCAAGCTCTTTTTTCTGTACCAGCGCGAGGTGCTCGCGGCGTACCCGCATGCCGCTACCTGCAAAAAAGGGTGCGGTGTGTGCTGCAACCACTGGCCCGAAGACACGTATTCGTTTGAGGTACTGCGCATCGCCGATCACCTTAAAAAGCACCGGCCGGGCGACATCGTCAGGATAACAAAAACACTTCGGGATGACGTTGAATGCCTCGACCGAATTAAGCGCGCGATAAAAGAAAGGCTCCGGGACCCCTCCGAACGCGCCGCGCTCGGCGACATCGACCCCTACGATGTCGCGCTCACGAGCTTCTACCAGTTCAACCGCCCCTGCCCGCTCCTTGACAAAAACGGTTCATGCACCGTTTATTCAATCAGGCCTTTCACCTGCAGGGTGTATGTGAGCTTTTCTCCGCCCGATTTGTGCAGGCCCGAAAATATTCTGGGCGACAAAGCCATGACGTATCTGCTCGATCTGGAAAAAGACGCGAGCGAACTGTTCGACAAACTTCATTTTACGCATGATGTGTTTGACGGAGAGACGGGGTTGAGGGCGATGCTGTATAAAGCGTTGACAAAACAATAAAGTTTAAAGGTGTTTTGGTGGGGGACGTATCCCCCTCGCTACAGCCCGCGCAGTCGCGCGGTCTTCCGCTACCCCCTCCTGGGTGCGGCCGGGTGGCGCCTGCTGCAAGATTCACATATCCGCTGGGCGCACCCGCGAGCATCCAAATCTGCAATTATTTTTCTATTTTCATCGCCGCGAAGCGGCATACCGCAGAGGTTGCGTTGCGAAGGGGATTGGGGTTATGCGCAGTATCCATCAAATAAAAATCCTGCATCAATCACGCCATAGAGATGTATTTTTATCACATTATATTTGTGGAGGTCAATTACGGAAAAAGTCATTTATTTGGATAATAACGCCACCACCGCCGTCGCCCCTGAAGTCCTCGAGGCAATGCTGCCGTTTTTAACGGAGCGCTACGGCAACCCGTCGAGCATGCACCGTTTTGGCGGGCTGGTGCGCAGGCACATCGACGCGGCGCGCGAACAGGTGGCCGCGCTCATCGGCGCGAATGCCGAAGAGATTTTCTTTACCAGCTGCGGCTCGGAGAGCGACAGCATGGCCGTGATAGGCTTTACAAAGGCGCATAAGGCGCGCTCCCGCATCATCACCTCCACCGTGGAGCACCCGGCAATCCGCACCCTGTGCCACGGCCTCAAGGCCGACGGCTTCGACGTTATGGAAATCGGCGTAGACGGAAGCGGGCTGCTGCATATGGAGCAGCTCGAAGCCAGCCCTCTTGATCAGGACACGCTGCTTTCCCTGATGTGGGCGAACAACGAAACCGGCGTCTTGTTCCCTGTTGAAAAGCTTGCCGAAACGGCGCATGAAAAAGGCCCGGTTATCCATACCGACGCCGTGCAGGCGGTGGGGAAAATTCCCGTGAATATGAAAAAAAACGCCGTCGACATGCTCTCGCTTTCCGGCCACAAGCTCCATGCGCCCAAGGGCGTGGGCGCCCTGTATGTGCGCAAAGGGACAAAATTGGCCCCGTTTCTCGTGGGCGGCCACCAGGAGCGCGGCATGCGGGCCGGAACGGAAAATGTCGCGTCCATTATCGGGCTGGGAAAGGCCTGCGAGCTTGCGATGGCGCACCTTGAAGAAGAAAACACGCGCGTGAGACAACTGCGCGACAGGCTTGAAACCGGGCTTCTTGCTTCATGCGCAAGCGCGCACCTCAACGGCGATAAGAAGGCGCGGCTGCCCAACACGACCAACGTGAGCTTCGAATTCATAGAAGGCGAGGGGATTCTGCTGCTGCTTGACGAAAAGGGCATTGCGGCGTCGTCTGGCTCGGCCTGCACGAGCGGTTCGCTCGAGCCCTCGCACGTGATGATGGCCATGGGCATTCCCTATACCCTTGCCCACAGCTCAATCCGTTTCAGCCTGAGCCGTTACACCGCCGACGCGGACATCGATGCGGTGCTCGCAGCCATGCCCGGAATCGTCAACAGGCTGCGCTCGCTCTCACCGTATGTCAAGTGATCGCAACCCTGCCATGCCATCAATCACCCAAACCATACAATCCCTCAAGCAGGAATTAAACGCGGTCATCCTCGCGCACACCTACCAGCCCGCCCAAGTGCAGGACATCGCCGACTATGTCGGCGATTCCTACGGGCTGAGCGTGGAAGCCACGAAAACACCGGCAGACGTCATTGTTTTCTGCGGCGTCATGTTCATGGCCGAAACCGCAGCCATCCTCAACCCAAAAAAGCGCGTTATCATCCCTGAGCCCGGCGCGGGCTGCCCCATGGCCGACATGATCACCGCGGCGGAGCTTGCCGAGCTCAAAAAAAAACTTCCTGACCACCTGGTTATCTGCTATGTCAATTCCACCGCGGACATCAAGGCGCTGTCGGACATCTGCTGCACAAGCTCGAACGCGGTGAAAATCGTGTCCCAGCTGCCAAAGGAACAGGGAATCATTTTTGTGCCCGACAAGCACCTTGGCGGGTGGGTGCAGGAAAAGACCGGCCATGCCATGGTGCTGTGGGACGGGTTCTGCCCCACGCACGTGAGGATATCGCCCGACATCGTCCGCGCGGCAAAAGCGCTCCACCCCAATGCTCCGGTGCTGATCCATCCCGAAGCGCCCAAGGCCTCGCGCGATCTGGCCGACGAAGTACTCTCAACCGGCGGCATGTGCGACTTTGTAAAGAAAGGCCATGCCGTTGAGTACATTATCGCCACTGAGACGGGCATCATCCACACACTTCAAAAACGGAATCCGGCCAAGCGGTTTTATCCTGCCACAGAGCATGCGCTGTGCCCCAACATGAAAAAAACCTCACTCGATCTTGTTGTTGAAACGCTCCAGGGAAATGCCGGGCAGGTGGTAACCGTGCCCGCGGATATAGCCGATAAGGCAAGAAAAAGTCTCACAAGGATGCTTGAAATGAGCAGATAACCGGTTCATGCATTCTTGTCAACGAGGTATTCCCGATTTATTTATATTGTTAATAACCCACTCTTCCGGAGGACACATGAAACAAATCACCGTCATGATCATTTTTCTCGTTGCCGCATGTTTTGCCCAGCAGTCCACCATCGACATCGAACTGTACAAAAAATCCAAAAAGCATTCGTTTACCGAGCGCTCCTACACCGTGGGAAAGCACACCTACCGCGTGGTAAATATCAAGCCGCTCGGTGCGTCGGACACCGCCTGCATATCCGCGCTCGTTCTGGACAAAAGGAAATACGTGCTTTTCGACGTCGGCATCGCGTCGGGCCCGTTCGGCATCATCGTGCCCGCGGCCCAGCCCCTGCGCGACGGGCTCCTCGTTTTGCGGGCGTCGCCGCTTGACGGCAAGCTTTTTCTCATACTCGCAAACGGTAAGGTGGTAACGCTGCCCGGCGCGTCCGTGATCGCCGACACGGTCGGCAAATGCGTGTACTGCATATGGGACAACGACAAGACGTTCCGGCTCACCGTGTTCGATTATAAAAACCTGCGCCTGGCGTTCAACACCGTTGCCATAGCCGAGCCAAAGCAGTGGTACACCGACGGGTTCTCGTTCGGATTTTCGGCCACCGACGGCGCCTATTACACCATTGATTTCATGCAGAAAGCCATTACCAAAGGGGAAAAATCCGCGAGCGGCTTGACGCCGGTTTCCTACGTGGCTGATCTGGAGAAAATTGACAGGGCGAAGTGCTGTACGGGTGAAGTGATGAAGAAATAAAAAATTTAATTTTTGTGGGGGGAGGTATCCCCCTGCCTCCAGCCGCCTGCGGCGTCCTCCGTCACCCCCTCCCGGGTGTCCCCCGGGAGAGAATTGTTGCAAGAGTCAAGCCTCAGCTGGGGGGCACGCGCGAACATTTTAAATCAAGATATAAAGCCCCTATACACCTTCAATATCTCCCTCAAAACCTTCTCTGGCTCTTGCGTGATCGTTATCGGCCTCACCATGCAGAAGTTTTTCGCCCCGGCTTCAAGTACAAGCGGAAGATTTTCCAGTGTTATCCCGCCTATGGCAACTGCCGGAACTGTTGCCTGCGCGAGCATCTCCTTCATGCCGTCAATGCCGGTAACCGGGTCAGGCTTCTTTTTGGTGGGCGTCGCGTACACCGGCCCCACGCCAACATAGTCGGGCTTCAGCCTGCATGCGTCTTGCATCTGGTGCACCGAATGCGTTGACATGCCGACAATCGCCCTTTCGCCCACGATGGTTCTCGCCTCATTGAATGGCATGTCGTTCTGGCCCACATGCACGCCGTCGGCCCCAACTGTTTTTGCAATGTTCGGATTGTCGTTGATGATGAGTTTTGTTTTGGTCCCGCTGGTGATCTCCCGCATTTTTTCCGCAACCTTTATTATCTCAGCCTCAGGTGCGTCCTTCATCCTGAGCTGGACAAAAGCGATTTCATGATCGACAAAAACCTTAGCACAATACTCATACCCTCTTACTGGATTTGTAAGAATTGCGTAAAATCCGAATTCAAGGGGAATTTTCATGTCTTTCCAAAGAGCTTTGCATTTTCTGTGCAAAGCCGATTCAGTTTAAAAAGACTTTCTCACTGTTATCTATTTTTTCAACAGCTCTCCGCGGGTGCGCCCAACGGATATGTGAAGCTTGCATGTATCGGTACCCGGCCGCACCCAGGAGGGGGTAGCGTAGGACTTTGCGAAGCAAAGGCTGAAGCGAGGGGGATACCTCCCCCAACAAATTAATTATTAGGTATGGTATTCCGCATTTATCTTGATATAATCATATGTCAAGTCACACGTATGCGCCACGGCGCATTCTTTTCCAAGCCCGAGATCAACGTCAATCGTCACCACGCTCTTCTTCATTTTCCCGCTGAGGTCCTTTGCGGAAAACGGCAGGGGCCTGCCCTTTTTAAACACGCGCCTGCCGCACAGCGACAGCGTGAGCCTGTCTTTTGAAAAGCCCGCCCCCGAATACCCCACCGCGCACAGGATCCGCCCCCAGTTGGGGTCGTTGCCGAAAAGCGCGGTCTTGACAAGGGAGGAATTCGCGACGGCCTTTGCGGCCCGTTTCGCGTCCATGATTGTTTTCCCGCCGCACACCCGCACCTCCACCCGCTTCGTGGCGCCTTCGCCGTCCTGTGCGATCTTTTTGCACAGGCCGTCGCATACGATAAACAGCGCCTCCTGGAACACGCCGGCCTCGGCCGCGCCGGTAACATGCACGCCCGACGCGCCGTTTGCCAGCACCAGCACCATGTCATTCGTGGACGTGTCGCCGTCAACCGTAAGGTTGTTAAAACTCCTGTCAACAACGCTCTTTACAATTGCGTTAAGCAGCGCAGGGTCGATTGACGCATCGGTGGTGACAAACGAGAGCATGGTCGCCATGTTCGGGTGGATCATGCCTGATCCTTTTGCGCACCCGCCTATGGTGAAATTACCCTTGGCGGTTTCAACGGTGACCGCGGCCTCTTTCTTTTTCGTGTCGGTTGTCATGATCGCGCCGGCAAACACGGAGCCACCCCTGGCGGACGCCTCCACTCCCTTGCAAAGCGCGGGGAGGCTTTTTTTGATTTTATCCATGGGAAGATAATGGCCGATAATGCCGGTGGACGCCACGCATACGGACTGCGGCCGCGCGCCCAAAACGGACCCGACAAGCGCGGCGATTTTTTTCGTGTCGCGGACGCCCCTCTCGCCGGTGCAGGCGTTTGCGTTCCCGCTGTTGGCAAAAACCGCGCGCACGGCCCTGCCCGGAAGGACGCTCTCGCACCAGTCCACCGACGACGCACGTACCGCGTTGGTGGTAAAGGCGCCTGCGGCGCTGCACGGTGCTGCGCTTGAAAGCAGGCCGCAGTCCGGAAGCCCGGACACCTTGATACCGGCGAAGACCGCGCCTGCCGAAAACCCCTTTGCGGCAGTGACGCCGCCATCAATTTCACGAATTTTCACGGATTTCGCGTACGGCGAGTGATTCATGTTTTTCCCCCGCATGGAATACATCATATTGACTGATTGAGAGCATAAAATATATTATGACTATAAGGGCCCCGACTGCGCCCGGAAGAAAAAATCAACAAAAGGACACGGTTCTGAAAAGAAAACATTTTATTGCCCTGCTGCCGGTTTTTCTCCTCCTGTCTTTCACCGTGGGCCAGGCCGGCGAGCAAACCTATGTTATAAAAAAGGGAGACACTCTCTGGGACCTCGCATTCAGGTTCCTTGGCGACCCGTTCAAGTGGTCGCAGATCTGGCACCAGAACGCCTACATCACCAACCCGAACCTAATTTATCCTGATAAAACCCTGGTTATCAGGGGAAGCGGGCAGGAAGTGACGGGTTCTTCTTCTGCTGCTGATGCTTCCGGATTTGGGCAGAGCCCTATTTCTGGAGCGACATCCGGGCAGGCCGACTTCTCCTCCGAGACAAAGCTGGCGCTGGACCAGTCTGAACAGGTGTCCGACCCGTTTTCAAAAAGAAAGGGCCTTGCTTCGCAAGATGCCTTTTTATCCGACACGCTGTTCAAGCTTGCCATGGAGAAAAGAAACTACTTCACCGCAGATTATCTTGAAAAAATCGCATTTCTCTGGTTCAGCAAAGACGAAAAAGGCCTGGTGTATCCTGGCAACGCCTCGCTGCGCAAAATGTCGGCAAAGGACGCGCTGAAAACATATGATACCGAGGTATACCAGCAATTCGACGAAGTCATCGTCGAGCCCTTTGGCAAGGCCGCCTACCACGTCGGCGACACGGTTGACATCTTCCACTCAAACCGCATGGTAAAATACCAGGGTAAAACGGCAAACCTGGTCGGCAGGGTGGCCAAGGCCGTTGTACGCTCCATACAGGGAAAATTTATTTATGCGGTGCTTTTCAAAGTGTGGGACGTTATCCAGAGCGGTGACAGAGTGGATCAAACGACGCACTTTCCGTCTCCCGCCATCGACTCGCTTGAGGGTCCCCCGGTCGCCATCAAGGGAAGTGTGTTTCTGCTTGTGGAAAACACCGTACATTCCTATCCCTACAACACCTTTATTCTCGACAGGGGCTCAAAAGACGGCGTGATGTTCGGGGATCTTTTCGCCATTATTTCCAAAAACGGTCCGCTTTCAGACCGGCCCGCAGCATTCGCATGCGCAGTGAACGTTGGCGAAACGTCAAGCACGCTGGTCATCGAGCGGCTCTTTGATTCGATTGACGCAGGCGACACGGCCATCCTCGTGAAACGGATCAAATTCAAACAGTAATCCGGAAGACAGATACTATGGCAAAAATCTTCCTCCAGCTTGGTGGACTCCTCCTCTTCAACAACCGCCACAAAAGTGTCCGGAGAGGCGTCATTTTCCTCTTTACCAATTTCCTCCTGGTCGCGGCTGTCATTTTTACTGTTGAGATAATCCTCATTTTTTTAGGCGTGGGTAACGTTTTCGTTCCCCTGACCAGTTCAGTACGGGGCCTTTTAACCAAATTGGCTTTTTAACCAGCCCTTTCTTTCCGAAAATCTTTTTTTACCAAAAGCCGGACTCCATGTGTTGCTCTTTTTTCTGATACAAACTATTTTGAAATCAACCGTATATTAGGTTCCATTTCATAAAAGGCCCTTTTATGTCCACCTATCGATCATCCGTTGGCTACCCCAATGTCCTTGGTATGATCATGGCGGGCGGCGAAGGTTCCAGACTCCATCCGCTCACCAAGGAACGGGCAAAGCCCGCAGTCTATTTCGGCGGCAAATACCGCATCATAGACTTCGTGCTCAACAACTTCATCAATTCCGGAATATTCAAGATAAAGGTCCTCACGCAGTTCAAGTCAGATTCCCTCATCAAGCACCTTACCTCGGGATGGAACCTCAACCGCATGCTCGGCCAGTACATTGACCCTGTTCCCGCGCAGATGCGCACGGGCAAGAACTGGTACATGGGCACGGCTGATGCAGTGTTCCAGAATTTCAACCTCATCGAAGACGAAAACCCGGATTATATCGCTGTGTTCGGCGCTGACCATATCTACAAAATGGATATTTCCCAGATGCTCGATTTCCACCGGCACGTGGGCGCCGTCGCCACGATTGCCGCAATACCCAAGCCCCTCGAGGAAGCCTCGGCATTCGGCATCGTCGAAATCGACCAGGATGGAAGGATGATCGGGTTCGAGGAAAAACCCAAGCAGCCAAAGGCCATGCCGGGAAACCCCCGCATGGCCCTTGTGTCTATGGGAAACTACCTCTTCAATCGAAAATTCCTGGTGCGTGAACTGTTCAATGACGCATCTCTCAGCGGCTCCACGCACGATTTCGGCAAGGATGTGATCCCGAAAATATTCCACAATTACCCGATATACGTATGGGATTTCGCGAACAACCGCATCCCGGGTGAAACACCACAGCAGAACATCTATTGGAAGGACGTGGGAAGCATTGACGCCTACTATGAGGCGAACATGACGCTCCGCGACGTGGTCCCGGAAATAAACCTGTACAACGAGGCATGGCCCATCCGAACGGCGCCGGGGCAGTCCCCTCCCGCAAAATTCGTTTTTTCAGGTGAAAAAGACGAAAAAAGAAAGGGAGAAGCGCTCGATTCGATATTAAGCGGTGGCTGCATCATCAGCGGCGGGCGCGCGGTCCGATCGGTCCTTTCGCGGGGCGTGCGAGTGCACAGCTTTGCGGTGGTCGAAGACTCTATTATCTTCCCCGACGTGCAAATAAGCGAAAAAGCCCATATCCGGCGCACAATAATTGACCGTGGAGTAAAGATAATGCCTGGCGAGCGGATCGGGTTCAATCCCGATGAAGACAGGAAGCGTTTTACCGTTAGTGATTCGGGGATCGTCGTGATAAGTCAACCCTCAAAAAATATCTTGCCATAGGCTTGCACTAATATAATTTTATCCGGGATTAAACAGACCCCCTGTCAATAAACAATGGCAGATGCACGAAAACTGTTTGTAAACTGATTGAATTTAATATTAACCGTTTAAATGAGGTGACCCTTTCCTGCTTTCATGGTATAATATAAGGGTTAATAAGTAACTTTTATAGCGGCTCTCTACTATGCCAACAAGAACAGAAGCCCTCTACTTCAGGGACATCAACCGGTACCGCGTTCTTACCGAAGAAGAAGAACGTGTTATTATCCATTCCGTTCAGAAAAACGACAACGGTGCCATTACAAAACTCATCACCAGCAATCTCCGTTTTGTCGTGAGCGTGGCCAGGCGGTACCGGGGAAGGGGCCTGAGTTTCCTTGAACTCATCAATGAAGGCAACATCGGACTGCTCAAGGCGGCAAAACGCTTCAACCTCGAAAATAAAGTAAAGTTTATCTCCTATGCCGTATGGTGGATCCGCCAGTCCATCCAGAAGGCGCTCTTTGAGCAGACAGGCACCGTACGCATCCCGCCCAATAAAATCGCGCTTCTTGCGAGATTTAAAAAAGCGCTCGACAAGAATGCCGGCGATTACATGGGAACAATAGCGATGCACGATTTCAGGGACCACGAACAGGACATTATTGATGTGATGGACAAACTGCGCGGCATATCACTCGACGCGCCAGTAAGCAATAATCAGGGTATTGACGGCGACCCCACCAAGACCCTCAACGACCTGCTCGGTGACGAGCCCAACCAGGACCTCGAAAGCGAGCGCAGGGAACTCGCGAAGGTAATTGACAACGTGCTCCAGAACATAACAAGCCGCGAAGAGCAGATCCTCCGAATGTATTTCGGACTCAACTTCTCCAAGCAGTTTACGCTCGAGGAAATCGGCAAGGAGCTCAAGCTCACGCGCGAGCGCGTGCGGCTCATCCGCGACCGCTCGCTGCGCAAGCTGTTCCGCAACCCTGTTTCGCGGGCCAAATTGTCGCTGTTTATTCAAAACCTCCAGTGATCGCTTTGCCGCCTCCACCCAATTAATTAAAATTTTTCTTGAATGTCATCCTTCATAAAAGCATTTTACTGCAGAGGGACGCTTTCATGTTCACCTTCTTATTTAAACACAAATTCATCGTTTTTCTTATCGCCTGTGTGGTTGCGTATATTTATTTCAACCCAGGCGGCAAGTTCGGTTATGTCCAGAAAAATTTAGCAATATTCAACCGGATGCCGATACCCGTCGTCGATCTTTACATCGGCCCGGACGGGTCTCCAAAACCCGTTGAAGATATTTCCAAAAAGGAAACCCTCGAGGACATTTGGTCTAATCTTTTTCTGACTCCCAGCGAGGAAAACATCCTGATCATTATCGGTACCGGCTACACGCGGCCCGTTTTCAGGCTAAGCGACGAAAAAGTGATTTCTTTAGAAGCCAAAGGCACCACGGTTCAACAGCTCCCCTCGCGTGAAGCAATAAAGCTCTACAACTCCTCGGTGGATCAACATAAAAAGGTCGCTATCCTTCTCTGCATGCGGCATTGACGCCGTTGTGATTACCGTCACATCTTTTAAAGCCGCGCGATAGTAATTTACGGTGAGGGCCATTGTTCTCAAGGTTTTATACTTGAAAAAAATTGCTTGCCTTAAGGCAGTTACTATATTTTACCTTTCTCTGCCCATAAAACATTCATCGCATTGCAAGGGGATTTGCTATTTCAGAGCTTCTTGATATTATTATTAAACCCGTTCCGGGTGATAACCCGATGGGCGCAAGTGTCAATTACGACGCCGATTTTGACGCGTGCAAAACCGAACTCGGGAAAATTGGCGACATTGATTATTCGCTTGTTGAAACAACCTGCAGAAAGCTGCTTGTCCAGAAATCCAAGGACATGCGGCTCCTTTGTTTTCTGAGCTTTGTGTACCTTCGCAACGCTCAATGGGAATTATATGCCGACGTCTTTGAAGGATTTGCCAAACTTGCCCAGCAGAATTATGACGCCATGTTTCCGGACCGTGAACGCGCAAAGCAAAATGCTGTTAAATGGATGTCCGAACCGCGCTATAACGAGGCAGCGACAGCGCAGAAACCCGCCGAAGCGGACTATATCCACATAACCCGGCTGCTTGCCGGTCTCACTGCCCTTAAAGGAATTCTCCAGGAAAAGTTTCCGGAAGGTTCCCCGTTTCCGTCAGGTCTATTGACAACGGTGCAAAACTGGGAAAAGGCCTGCAAGCCAAAGCCCAAGTCCGAGGCAGCGACGGGTGCGGTAGGCGCGGGCCAGATCGTAGGCGATCCGATGGACACACCCAAGCAGGCGCAGGGCATTGCGCGCAAGGCCGCCTATTTTCTTATTGAGAAGGAGCCTCAAAAAGCCATGGGGTTCAGGCTCATGCGATCCATCCGGTGGGACATTTTCGAAAAAGCGCCGCCCAGCGAAAACGGCAAGACCCAGCTCGCGCCGCCGCCGGCCGACCTTGCCACCTCGCTTTCCGCCATGATTTCAAACAAGGAGTTCAAGCCTGCTCTTGACAAAGCTGAAATCGCATTTACGGCTGGGGCCAACCATCTGTGGCTCGGGCTTCAGCGCATTGCGACCATCGCGTGCCAGGGCCTAGGGGAGCCGTACAAGCCGGTTGAGCAGGCCATTTTATTCGAAACAGGCCTTTTCATCAAACGTATCCCCGACCTCTTGAAGCTGTCTTTTTCCGACGGCTCCCCCTTCTGCGATGATGGCACAAAAGAATGGCTAGCAAAACAGGTTCTTCCCGTTTTTTCGCAGGACGGAGCCGCAGTGGCAAAAAAAGACGCGGACCCTTCCGGCGGCGACAAGGTGGAGCAGGAGCAAAAGGAAGTTGTATCCCTCACCGCGTCGGGCAAGATGGAGGCCGCGCTCGATCTGCTGCAAAACGCGATACGTAATTCGTCAAACGAGCGCGACAACTTCCGCCGCTCAATCCTCGTGTGCACCCTGCTCATGTCCGCCAAGCAGCCCGACATTGCGCTTTCGATTCTCGAGTCGCTTGCCGAAAAAATCCAGCTGTATCATCTCGACAAGTGGGACCCCGACCTTGCGGTGGAGGCATGGAGCATCATGGTGAAAGTGCTCAAAGCAGCGCGGGCAAACAAGCCTGCGCCACTCCAGGCGAGCATGACGGATAAGCAAAACAGTATATTAAGTAAAATCAGCCAGATAGATCCGAAGAAGGCGTTTTCGCTTACAATGTAATTTTTTTGCTGTTAATAATATTGATGGTAACCACGGTAAACACCATTTACACTTAAAGAAAGGTAGGTTCCTATGGCTGGCAGTTTCCAAAATGAAATACCCCCTGCCCGGATCAACCTCAAACTTGATGTAGGTAAAGGCAATGCGAAGAAAAAGATCGAATTGCCACTCAAGTCGCTTGTTGTGGGTGACTTCTCCTTTAAAAAGCACAGCGACCGCGTATCAGACCGGGAGAAGATCGGCATCAACAAGGAAAATTTCACCCAGGTCATGGAAAGCATGGACCTCAACCTCAAGTACAACGTGGAAAACAAACTTACCGGCAGCGGCGACCTTGCGGTTGACCTGAAGGTGAAAAACATGGACTCCTTTAAGCCGGAAAATGTGGCAAAAAGCCTTCCGGCCCTTTCCAAGCTGCTTGCGGCGAGGAACCTGCTCAAGGACCTCAAGTCGAACCTTCTTGATAACAGGGAGTTCCGCAAGCGCCTTGAGGAGATCATCAAAAATCCCGACGAAATGAAGGCACTGCAGGAAGAGCTTAAGAAAGTCGTGGCCGAAGAGAAAAAATAACACGGACAGAATTTGCCGTCCAAGGCGTTCACCTAAAAACCAGGAGAAAATATTATGGCAGAACAAGAAAAACAAGCCGGCGGGAAGCAGGTACAGGAAGCCCACGGCCTCGAATACATCTACCAGACCATGAACCTTTCCATTCCTGCAAAGCAGATAGACATATCCGAGTTCAAGAACACCGAAGTGCTCGCCGACAGCAAGGCCAACGAGCGCATCAGCGCGGCGCTTGCCGTGTTTGTCGAAAGCGTGGTTGCGTCGAGCCAGAGCGTGGAAAAAATAGACAAGGCGATGCTCGACCATCACATCAGCGAGATTGACAGGAAGTTGTCGCTCCAGATCGACGAAATCCTCCACCACCCGAACTTCCAGAAGATGGAAGCGGCATGGCGGAGCCTCAAGTTCCTTGTCGAGCGCACCAACTTTAAAAAGAACGTCAAGCTTGACATCCTCGACGTTTCAAAAGACGAACTTGCGGAAGACTTCGAGGACGCGCCCGAAACCATCCAGTCGGGCCTGTACAAGCACGTGTACGTCAGCGAATACGACACGCCCGGCGGCGAACCGTATGGCGCAGTTGTTTCGAACTATCAGTTCGACAGCGGCCCGTCCGACATCACGCTGCTGCAGAACGTGTCCAAGGTCTCAGCCGCGTGCCACTGCCCCTTCCTCGGATCGGCCAGCCCGAAATTCTTCGGCAAGGAAACCATCCAGGACCTCACCAAGATCGAGGACCTGCACAACTTTATGGAACGCTCCGAGTTCCTCAAATGGAATTCCTTCCGCCAGACCGAAGATGCCCGCTATGTGGGCCTCATGCTGCCACGCGTCATGCTGCGTCTCCCCTACGGGCCCGAGACGCAGCCTGTCAAGGAATTCAATTACACCGAAAACGTCAAGGGGTTGGACCACGACAAGTACCTGTGGGGCAACGCCAGCTTCGCGTTCGCGGCCAACATGGTGCGCTCGTATGTCGAAAACGGCTGGTGCGTCCAGATCCGCGGCCCCGAGGCCGGCGGAAAGGTGGAAGACCTGCCGGTGCACATCTACGACGTGGGCAAAGGCAGCCAGATGAAGATTCCCACCGAAATCCTCATCCCCGAAACCCGTGAATTCGAATTCGCGCAGGAAGGTTTCATCCCGCTGTCATTTTACAAGAACCGGAATTACGCGTGCTTCTTCTCCGCAAACTCCACGCAGAAGCCCACGGAATACGACGACAAAGTGATCACCGCGAACATGCGCATTAATTCGCGGCTGCCATATATCTTCCTCGTGTCGCGGATCGCGCATTATCTTAAGGTGATCCAGAGGGAAAACATTGGCTCTACCAAAAATAAAGTCGTATTACAGAACGAGCTCAATACCTGGATAAAGGGTCTTGTCACCGAAATGAATGATCCGGGCCCAGAATTGATTTCGACGCACCCGCTCAAAGCCGCCGAAGTCACGGTAAGCGAAATAGACGACAATCCCGGATTTTTTAGGGTAAGCCTCTCGGTCATGCCGCATTTCCAGATCGAAGGCATAGACATCAACCTGTCGCTGGTGTCGCAGATGCCGAAAGCGAAATAAAAAAGGCGCTTTTGTGACGCACGTCACAGAGCGCCAGCGTGCATGTTTGTATTTTTTTCATGAAACGAGAGTGTTTCACCCTTCAAACTTTAAATTGTGAAAGGAGTTTTCCATGCCAATTCCAGCATATTTGTGGATCAAAGACGAAACAGGGGCCGACATCAAAGGGTCGGTGGACGTTGCCGGCCGTGAGGGAAGCATTGAAGTACTCGAATTCCATCACGAGGTACGCATTCCCACCGATCCGGACACGGGGCGTCTCACCGGTACCCGTAAGCACGAGTCGCTTACGTTTGTCAAGGCTTTCGACGCATCTTCGCCGTACCTGTACAAGGCGGTATGCGAGGGCGAGACCTTCAAGACCGTGGAGTTCAAGTGGTATAACATCGACGACACGGGATCGGAAAAGGAGTATTTCAACCACAAGCTCGAAGGCGTCAAGGTTTGCTCGGTTAAACCCATCATGCCTAACGTAAAGGACCCTACTAAGGAGCGGTACACGCACCTCGAAGAGGTCAGTATGCGCTACAGGAAAATCACCTGGACATTTCTCGACGGTAACCTCCAGGCATCCGACGCATGGGCGGAAGGAAGGTAAATCGTTCAGTTCACAAACAAATGGACAGGTTATATTATAGGGGCGTTATAGCTGACGCTCCTATTTTTATTTTCGGGATAAACCAGCTTTTTTCTTTTATATTACTAACCTAAATGATACGTTTTCCAGATATACTCCTTGTTTTTTTCCTGGCGTCAATGGGGCTAGCCCAAGTGCCCACAGCCGGGCTTCAGGCATATTATCCCTTTAACGGCAATGCCAACGATTCAACCGGCCATCCTCTTAACAACGGCAAACTGTTCATTACAAACTCTCCTGTATTCACGACTGACAGGACTGGAAACGGTTACGCCTGCAATTTTGACGGAGATGATGACTATATCCTCATTCCAAACAAATCATCCTTTAACCTGCCCCGCGACAGCGCCACAATTTTTACCTGGTATAATGCAAGCACATGTGGCAAAACGATAACCGGCCCACGAAGTATCTGGGACACCTACGAACTCTCAAACACAGGAAAAAGACGTGAACTTTCATTGTCTATCACAAGCATGGCAGATTCGATGGGCAATTCCTTTAAACTTCTGGAGGCCATTGCCATCGTCAGCAACAATACCGACACCGAACTTCTGGTATTGCCTTTTACTACGTATATCGACGGCTGGCATTCCATAGGGGTTGTTTGGGAAAAACCGACTTTGAAATTCTTTGTGGATGGTACGCCTGCTGGAACAAAAACAGCAACAATAACCGATGCCAAATTGTCAACAAACAACAAAACAACATTGTTCGGCGCTGATGTATTTACCGCAAAAAAGTGTTTCTGTGGGCTTATTGATGACATCAGGCTTTACAACCGCAACCTGTCAGATTCAGAAATTGTTCTCCTGGCAAAAGAAGGTAGCGACCGTGTTGTTTTCTTGCCAAACCGGGCACAAGCTACCCCCTATATAATTGTTTTCAAAAACCCCCTGCAGAGCTTTTTCAACCAATCCGTAATGACCTGCCCGGTTTTTGCGTGGCCACCCGCTTCAATTATTATTTTCACTGCAGATGGACGCAGTGTCGCCAATTTGTTTTGGAAAATGAAGGACGCCAGAACAGTGCTGTGCTCCTGGAATGGTACGGTTTGCGGCAGCACAATTATGGTAAGAGGGGTTTATATTGTTAAAGTTACTTCTGCTAACGGCTCAAGCGTTACCGCGCCCATTATACTGTTGAAATAGAAATATCTTCAATCCCCTTCAAACGATACGCAATGGCGTAACACTCTCACACCCTGTTATTACAGGCAGAAAAACGAAAAACCATTATAACTTTTAATTTTCTCTGGCGGTCGCGTTTAAAAACAACTCTTTTGCAATATTCTTTTTTTGAAGTTGCGTAACTGCAACCCGGAAATTTTTCTTCCTCCCGCGTACCTTAAAATTTTTATTAATTAGATAATAAAACCGCCTCCAAGATTTGGCACGCTTAATGCGATATTCCTTTCTTCTTCACAACCATAAACCAAAAGGAGAGGAAAATGAAAAAACAATGGATGATCGCGGTAGGAATAAGCGCGGCAGTTATGTTTTCATCGTGTGCCAACAATCCCACAGGATTGAATTCGATAAAAACTGGGAGCATTGAAATATGGGCGTCGCTTCAGAAACCGCAGGTAGAGAATGTTCTGGCTAAAACGCAGGCAATCCAAGCCACGACGTGGGACAGTTTAGTAGTAAGGGTCAGCGCAAGCGATATGGATACCTTGCTGATGTCATTTAAATTCAATTCTTTGGATCCATATATTTCAGCTTCCATACAAAACCTGCCGGCAGGGAAAAACCGGTGCATCGAAGTATTCACAAAAACAAAAAATAATACAACAATTCATGTGAGCGCCAGCCAGATCATTAATATCTCTTCATCAGAAAAAAAGGTGCTTGATTTCAAGCTTGTTCCAGTTAAGGGTTCCATTTATATCGATCTTTCGAATATACCGACAAGCGTAAAAAGAATATGCGCTGCGTTTGGCGGTATGTCCTCCTGCGAGGACCGGTCAACCAAATTATATATAAGTATCGATAATATACCCGATAAAATAAGCGACTCTCTCATTATGGAAGGTACCGATACTGCTGGAACCATTGTATACAGATCGTCGCTCTGGCTTGCGTTCTCGGTAACACGCGACACGAGTTTGTCAAGCAGCTTTTACCGCGTGACAACAGGCGCCTCGCTCAACGTCACGGCACTTATCCCAGCCTCGACTGTTGTATTGGGCAATGTAGGAAGCGCAAAGACAATCGCCTTTGAAACAGGAAGGCTTATTATATCTGAAATAATGTACGCCGCGAACGATTCAGAATATATTGAAATTTACAATCCTTTAGATGTGGTATTCAATGATTCATTAATGGTTGAAATCGACGGAATTTGCCGTTCCTTTGGCATTGTTGCAATAGCACCGAAAGGTTTTTTCGTTATCGGCAGGCAAAATCTTCCTTGGGCAGACACGTATCATTCTGTCTCTTCCGCCCTGGACCTTTCATCCGGCGGAAACTGGCTCAGCCTCCGCACAAAGGCTTCAGGAGACACTGTGTTGGATTGGGTGGCCTTTACGGGTGGCAGCAATGATCAAGAGTGGCCGAACCTCGGTTCGGCAAAAAAATCTATCGTATTAGATTCACTTGTTCCTGATCCTGCTTACAATAACTTCGGCCGCAATTGGGCTGCGGCTCAAACACAAATCAAACAACTTTTCCCATCCATTACTACGGAACAATACGGTACCCCAAAAAGAAACGGCTTGTAAACTTTCCTCTTTGCTCCTGCAGACAGACTTCGTCCGACCTGTATAAAGCCCCCCGGAACACAACACCCGGGGCTTTTTTTTATTGAAATAAATGTGTCCTCCATTTCATCCCATTTACTATTTATTTAGCAAGATATCCTTTTCCTAAAAAGGAGGCTATCATGTTATTGCAAGCTACAAAAAAGACCTGTATGCTTGGATGTTTGGCGCTTACCCTGTCCTTGCTTGTAAGTGTCCCGTGTTTTTCCGAGTCCATGAAAGATACGGCAAATGCCTATTTTTCCGTGCTTAAAAAAGACTTTGATAAACTTGCTTCAAGCAAGGCAATAAAAAATTCACGTACCGGTCCAATAAACGGGCTTTTTGTGGCCTCCCTCAAGAAACATCTGCCGATATCCTATCTTGCAAGAGCAAATGCAAAAGGAGTAATTATCAGCGAATTGGTAAGGGGTGAAATGCTAAAGAAGAAGGTGCATCGGAAAGTCGGCAACGAAGACTGGTATTCCTTTGTCGTTAAAAATAAAAGGGCATTCAACGGTATTTCAGAAGAAAACAGCAGGTATTACCTTACATGGAGCGTACCCTTAGTGGGCGCGAAAAAACGTTCCACCGGCGTAATGGTTGAAAAAATCGACCTGTGGGAGTGCTTTCACATGCTTTCCAAGGAAACAACTGCGCCCTACCTTGTCCGTCTTGAAAAAAAGAGCCTGTATTCTCACGAATGGAAAAACGAATCCGGTTTCTTTGAAGAACCTTTAACAATTCCCGGAACAGAAAGAATAACCATTCTAACCGAAAAGCCGGTTGTGGCCTCACACGCAGCGGAAACACTTGATGTTTCAGTTCAAAGAGTAACCTCAGTTGCGGCTGCGCCTGCTCAAGTGACGGCGGAAAAACCTGAAAAAGGCCAAAAGTCCCCGGCCAAAACAGCAAAGAACCGCGTGCTTGTCATAATAATAGGGATTATTGTCGCACTTCTTCTTATTATCTTTTTATTCCGGTTTTATACCTGGCTCAATCATAAGTTCCTGATGCATTCAATAAATAAGCCCGATTAGCATGATGCGGCTGTCCGCATCAAATGCCGACAACTGCATTTACTCCACCCTAAAGGTGTTGCACTTCTGTAACAATAACCGTATTATTATTCTGTGTGAACGGGTTAAAAATCTTTTGCCCAGATCCTGGCATCCACCGCACCGTTCAAAGGAGCATGCATGGGTACAAACAACATAATCTTCCTGGAAGTCATTGAATGGCTCGACCCAACCGGCGACACAATGATGCAACGCATCCCCGAGCAGGGCTCCGGGGAAATTAAATACGGCGCACAGTTGGTTCTGCGGGAGAGCCAGGCCGGCGCGTTTTTCTATAACGGCAGGGCCATCCACGTGTTCGGGCCCGGCAGACACACCCTCCAAACCGCCAACATACCCATCTTGAACAAAATTATGAGCATTCCATGGGGCCTTACAAGTCCGCTTCGCGCTGAAGTGTACATCCTGAACATGAAAACGTTTGCAAACCAGAAATGGGGCACAAAAGACCCTGTCGCGTTCAAGGACTCCCAGCTCGGGCTTATCAGGCTGCGCGCGCATGGCCAGTTCAACGTTCGCATTGTTCAACCGCTTCTGTTTATCAACTCGCTGGTAGGCACTGTGAGCGGGTTTTCCACCGAAGACATTTCCGGATATTTAAGCGATGTCATCGTGTCAAGGTTCAACGATTACCTGGGAGACCACCTTGATACCATGATTAATCTGCCGGGTAAATACGACGATATCGCCGCTGGCCTCACAAAACAGCTGCAAGAGGATTTTGCCCATTTCGGACTCGAGTTACCGCAACTGTATATCAACTCGATCACCCCGCCTCTGGAAGTACAACAGGCGATTGATGATAGAAGCAAGCTGGGTATTTTTAAAGACCTCAACGATTTAGTGAAAATGAAATCGGCCATGGCCATCGAAAAGGCGGCACAAAATCCCGGCACCGGGGGCCAGGGTGTTGGCATGGGCTTTGGCCTCATGATGCCCGCCATGCTGTCGCAGCAATTTGCCGCAGATAAGTTATCTCCGCCGCAAAAAACTCAAAAATGCCCGGACTGCGGGCAGCAGATCCCAATAGAGGCCGAGTTCTGCCTCTTTTGCGGCCACCAGATGCTGGTTTTTTCCCAATGCGTAAAGTGCGGGAAGAACCTGCCTCCCTTTGCACAATTCTGCAGTAAATGCGGCCAGCCAGTTAGCAAGGAACCGCAGAAAAAACAATGCGGCAAATGCGGGTATCAAAACCTCTACAACGCAGTCTTCTGCAACCAGTGCGGTGAGCGACTCTAACTATATTCTTGAGCACCAATGCCCCCAATGCGGCGCGTGCGTGAACCTGCCGGAAACAGACCGCATTTTCACCTGTCCATTCTGCCGGGTGCGGCTCATTATTTATTTTCAGGAATTCCCCTCGCTGTATCTTCCTGGTCCTCCTTTACGGGAGCAGGATTATTTCTATGTGCCCTACTGGCGGTGCAAGGGTACACAATATACCCTGACGTTTGGCGGCGTGGAGCGCTCGCTTGTCGACCACAGCATTTGCGCGGTACAGAACCCTCCTTCCCTTTTTCCCCTGTCGCTCGGAATACGCTCACAGACCCTTCATATGAAATTTGTCGAGCCTTTGTCCACAGGCGTTTTTCTTGCCCCGCAAACCGCTTTCGCGTCAGTAAAAGAGAATGTGGCGCGTTCGCTTGCAAGACAGAAGAAATTCACGGAAGCATACACGTCTCTGCACAAAACCGAAACTTTGATTGCTGATAAGCAGGCCCCTGCCGTTTCGCACCCGATTGAGGCCCTGATAGGCGAACTGGTAAGCCTTGTGTATTCCCCTTTTTATATCAACCAGAACTTTCTTTTTGACGGCATTACCAGCGAGAAACTTGCGCCGTGGCCGGAAAACAGCGCGCAGATGTTCGATTGCAGGCCGCCCGGCCCTTCTTTTATTTCCACGCTGTGTCCGGAATGCGGTTGGGGCCTTCTGGCCGAAAGCGACAGCCTCGCCCTCGTATGCGGTAAATGCGGCAGGGCATGGAGCGCGTCCGCCCGAGGTTTGGCGCCTCTTGATATTTTTCTGAACGCCACCACCATTGCCGCGGATCTGTGGCTCCCGTTCTGGCGCCTTGACGTTGTGGCAAAACCCACCGCCATCGGCACTTTTGCTGATTTTGTTCGCCTCACAAAAACGCCGCGGTCTGTTTTGCCCGCGATGGAACAGCAGAAATTTTATTTCTGGATGCCTGCGTTCAAGGCCAACCCGAACCTGTTTCTCCTGCTTGCCAGGCTCATGACCCTCAACCAGAAAGAAACATCGTTTTCCGAGACGTTCACGAAAGACTCGGCGTTCTATCCGGTGACACTGCCTGCAAGCGAAGGGTTCGAGGTGGCGCGCGTTGTGCTGGGCGACATCAGCCCGGCGAAGCAGAAAACCCTCCCGGCCATCGAAGACCTGTCGCTGTCACTATTGTCAAGCGCGCTCGTGTATGTGCCGTTTACGCTGAAAGGCCAGGAATACATTCAGCCGGACCTTAACTTCAGCGTTATGGCAAACGCGCTCAAATGGGGCCGCATGCTGTGAATCCGAAGTCCCTCCCACCATATCCTCCCATGGCTTATATTTTTCTAAACTGGTATCTTATTGCGCGTTTCATCGAACCTATGAAACATTTTCTGCCGTTATTCTCTATTCTCCTGTTTTTCTGTGCTTCAGCACCGGTTATACGGGGCACACCTTCAACGTTCAGGTATGCGGCGATTTCCTCAAAGCGGATAGCATTCGCAAAACCGATCGTGACATCATCCGAGATTTTCTATGAAAACCGGTTTACCAACCAGAGCTATCACAGCATTGATAAAATCAGGACACAGGACGCTTTTTACCGGGATTTTCACCAGGGAATTGTAAAGGCCCGGCTGGGGTGGAAGGAGCTTGACAGCGGCGCAGACAGCCTGCTGCAGGCAAAGTACGGTTATACGACCGCCCCCCTCGACACGCTTCGCGGCGACATTCGGGAAAGGCTGAAGGCGGCCGATGTTGACATCATAGTAGTTGTGTACGCGATACGGCTGTACCATTTCCAGACCGTGGGGCTCAGGCCCGACAAGACTGGAAGCACCAATTCCTACGGCACCATCATCAATAAAAAAATCGAATACCTGTGCTCTGTCATGGATGTTTCCGAAAACAAGGCCCTTTTCTGCCTGCCCATGAAACAGGAGGAGAACAGTCTGTCCCTTAACATTGTGGAATACAGTATGACAGCGCTTTTTGATGTGCTGCTGAGGCGTTAAGAATCAAAATGGGGGATTAAAGCGAAGAGGAAAACTTCGAGCTTTCGCAGAAACCTGCTCTGCCTTCAGTATTATTTCGAGTTCTATTTTTTAACTCCCACTAACTTTCTTACCTTCTCCAGCGTCGGAATCCCTGCGGCCCGTGCCTTTTCCGCGCCTTTTTTTCTTATCTCCGTTACGAAATCTAAATTTTTATTCAGTTCCTCGCGCTTTTTTCTAAAGGGCAGGAAATATTCCCACAGCGCCGAAAACAGCTCCTTTTTCGCGTCGCCGTAACCGTATCCGCCTTTGCGCAGTTTTTGCTCCATGGACTGCACTTCTTCCTTTACTGCAAACAGCCTGTACACGGCAAATACAATGCTCTTGTCCGGATCTTTAGGATCCTCAAGCGGCGTTGGATCGGTCACGATGCTCATCACCTTTTTCTTGAGCTGGCTTTCGGAAGCGAAAATGTCGAGCGTGTTGCCGTAGGATTTCGACATTTTCTGGCCGTCGATACCTGGAATTACCGCAACTTCCTCTTTAATCTTCGGCTCCGGAATGGTGAACACCTCGCCGTATGCCTGGTTGAACTTTATTGCGATGTCGCGCGCCACCTCCACATGTTGCTTCTGGTCTTTACCGACCGGAACGACGTTGGTCTGGTACATGAGGATGTCGGCGGCCATGAGAACAGGATAGGAAAACAGGCCGTTGTTGGCGGGAAGGCTTTTTGCCACTTTGTCTTTATACGAATGGCAGCGCTCGAGAAGACCCACCGGCGTCACGTTGTTGAGGTACCAGGTGAGTTCCGCCACCTCGGGCACATCGGACTGCACCCAGAAAACGCTTTTGTCCGGGTTGATGCCGAGCGCGAGCAGGTCGAGCATGGCATCGGTGGTGTACTGGTAAAGTTCGCTGCCGTTAAACACCGACGTGAGACTGTGCATGTTGGCGAGGAAACAGAATAGCTCGCCCTTTTCCTGCGACAGCACCATGGGCTGGATCATGCCGAGATAGTTGCCGATGTGCAGTGTTCCTGAGGGCTGTATGCCGGAAAGTATTCGCATAGAACATTTTCCTTTGAAGATATAATTAATCTAACGAAATGAAAGTAATAAAATACGTTCTGGGTCGCTGAACGGGTGCAGCCGGGCACCACCCGGTTCAAGTCCGTTCCCTCCGCTGGGCGCACCCTTGAAGCACCCGATTACCATGAGACCTGCCAGCTTTTTATCTCCCTCGTAATATGCTATGCAAATTCTATTTCTTTAACAAACTCTTCATTGAAATCATTTCTCCCCGATAATTCGATATAATGTGCTTTGGCAGCAATCCTTCCCAGCGACTCTTCGAAATCAACGGAGCAGAGCGCGAGCCGTGCGCCATACCCTGCCGCATTGCCGACGCACACCACCTTATCTGCAAGCTGCTTCGGGATCAATCCGATGGCGGTCGAGTTGGCAATATTCATGAAATTGCCGAAAGCACCGGCCAGGTACACGGTTTCAACTGCATCAAGACTGATCCCCGCGGATTTTGCGAGTATGGTGACGCCGGCGCGAATCGCCGCCTTGGCAAGCTGCACTTCGCGCACGTCGCGCGGCGTAAGCACGATATCTTCGCCCGTAGCGGTGCGCTCTTTCTGCTCGATCCGGTACGCTTCATCCATATACCCGTTATGGTCAATGATTTCATTTTCTAGAAGAAATGCAACAATATCAACGATACCCGAACCGCAGATGCCGACGGGAGCGCATCCGCCGATTGTTGTATACCTGCCGTCCGCAAAAGAGCAGATTGCGCCTTCAACACCCCCCGCGCCGCAGTGCAGCGTTGCGCCTTCAAATGCCGGACCTGCTGCCGTGGAGCAGCAAAACATTTTTTCCCTGTTCCCGACAGCCATTTCCCCATTGGTCCCTATGTCAATATAAAGGGAAAATCCGTCGGTGTCGACAAACGGGGTGGTGGCTATGCCTGCCACGACGTCCGCACCAACAAATCCGGATATTGATGGTAGCACCTGCACGACGCCTGCCGGATTCATGCAAAGACCGCATTCGTTACCGGTTGTCTGTTGTGCTTCTGTAAATAAGGGTTTGTACGGCGCACAAGCGATTGAGGATGGATTTTTACCGAGAAAAAAATGAAGCATGGTCGGGTTGCCGGCAACGGTTGTCTTAAAAATATTCCTGTTGGAAATGCCGGTCCTGCGGCATAGCGCATCTATTGCTTCGTTGATGCCCGCTGCAAGCATGGCCCTGAGCCCGGCAAGCCCGCCTGTATGTTCCATGGTATGGTGTATTCTTGATATCACGTCGTGGCCATAGGCGGCCTGCGGGTTGATAAACGATTCCACGCCAACGGTTTTACCCGATGTCAGATCCTGGAGAAACACTACCACCGTGGTGGTGCCGATGTCCACAGCAATGCCATAGAGCTTATCTGTTTCCGGCGAAGATTTAATACTTGGCCATAAGCTCCTGCCTTTATAGCTGACAGTGACAATACCGTTTTTACAGATTTTTTCAATCCCGCAGTCAAGGGTAATGGTTTTCTGTAACATTTGTTCCGATTCGACAATAAGAGCTGCTTCATGTTTTGGAAGAGCCAATTCTATATCATGCTCAAGCAAATAATGGCAGGCAAGACGTATTCCCTTGCCACGTATGGTCACCAGGCATTTTCCGCATCTGCCATTTCCGCCACAAGGAGAATAAACCTCAGCACCTGCGCTGCGAAGCACATCAAGCAGCCTGTCGCCTTTACGTGCCTTAAGAACACGGTCCCCATCATGGCTCTTTATACTTACCTTGATCATTTTACTTCTCTTACCGTTCACGTCCTTAACCCCCGATTCCCAAAATACATAATTCCTCCAAACCTGTCCGGTTTCCAAATTCATTTTGCCCTTATCCCGCAGAGGTACTATTTTACTTACCACTTCCGGCATATCACAGAATTATCATGCCACCCTGTTGTTCAGACATCCGCTTATGAGTTTTCAAACTAAATTATTTCTTGTATTCGCCCCGTTTTTCATTATCGCGGTGGGGCTCATGCTGTTTTTCACCATGCAGTTTGAAAACAGCATCGTCAAATTGTTTGAAGACGACATCCAGGACATCGTCCACACGGTCCACTACTCCACCCAGAAACTTACCAGTAAAAAAGGACCGGATACCGAAGCGCTTGAGCGGTTCATTGAAGAAGTAAAAAACAACACCTCGGCGCGCGAAGTGTCAGTGGTGGGCAGCAGCCAGAAAATTATTGCAAGCAGCAACCCTAAAAAAGTCGGCCAGAAAGGCAGCCTCCTTTCCGGAAAGGAAATCATTGTGAGGGCCCAGTACGGCGCCGAAGATTCCGGTGGCCGCCCGGTGCGCCACGACTTTGTACAGGTGCCAATCATCCGCGACAACAAGGTGATCGGCGTCCTTCAGACATCAATCGTGGTGAATGATTTCAGGGACCTGATGCGACAATTGAATCTCAAAACACTTTACATTGCTTCTGCCGCCCTTATCATTATGTTTATTGTGTCGTTTTTCGTACTGTACCGTCTTAACAAACCTCTTCGCCAGCTTTCCGTGGCGGCGGAGCATGTGGCATCGGGCGATTTGTCGGGACAGCTTCGCCACAGCGGTCGGGATGAACTCGGCCGCCTTACAAAATCCTTCAACTCAATGACCCAGCAATTGCGCGAACAGAAGCAGCTCGAAGACAAACTCCGCGCGCTTGAACGGCATGCAATACTCTCGGAAATGGCCTCAAGCCTTGCGCATGAGATACGAAATCCGCTCAACCTCATCAACCTTACGGCCGACCATCTGGGGCACGACTATCTTCCGCCGGACGAAGAGCGGCGGAAATCCTATTCGGAGCTTCTTGCTGCGCTCAAGGCAGAGGTCCAGCACCTCAATAAAATGGTAAACGAGTTCCTCGCCATCGGCCGACCTTCGCAGCTAAAAAAGACTATGTTTACCATTGCAGAGCTTTTCGGGCAGATCCAGATGCTCATAAAACAGCAAATAATGGCAAAACGAATCAGCCTCGAATTCTCCGGCAACATCCCCCAGAAACTGTTTGCGGATATTGAACAGATGCGCCTTGTTTTTCTCAATCTGCTTCTCAACGCCATAGAAGCTGTTTCCGAAAACGGGTCCATTTCGCTGGTAATAGAAACTGCTGCCGACCGTAAAGTGTGCATCAAACTCATGGATAACGGCCCGGGCATTGCCCCTGAAAACCTCGAACGTATTTTTGAGCCGTATTTCAGCAAAAGGCCAGGCGGCACGGGCCTCGGGCTCTCGCTCGCTCGAAGGATAGTGGAGGAACACGGCGGCACCCTGACCGCGGAAAACCGGCCGCTTGGCGGTGCGCAGTTCAACCTTGTTCTTCCAATTGATAACAGCGAAAACGCGACAACTGTCGCTGACCAGGCGTAAAAAAAAGGAACACTTCATGGCGAAAATACTCGTGGTGGACGACGAAGCGGCGCAGCGAAACATCATGTCGAGCATTCTGCGTTCGGCGGGCCATGTCATAATGGAGGCCGGAAATGTGGACGCCGCGCTCGAACAACTGCCAGGTTTTTCTCCCGACGTCGTTCTCACCGACCTTAAAATGGAAGGTAAAAGCGGGCTGGTGCTTGTTGAAGAGGTGTCGCGGCATCCATTGCACCCGGAAATAATTGTGATTACGGCCTTCGGCACCGTGGAAACCGCGGTAAAAGCAATGCAGCTTGGCGCCTGCAACTACCTCGTTAAACCTCTCGAACGTGAGGTGCTTCTGGTTCAGGTGGAGAAAGCCGCGGAAAAATACCTTTTCCGGGTGGAAGGCCAACAACTACGGGACGAACTCACGAAGCAGCAGACCGATGGCCTCATGGCCGAATCCCCGGCCATGAAAAGCGTGTTGGATATTGTCAAGAAAGTGGCGCAGAGCGATTCCACCGTTTTGATACGTGGCGAATCCGGCACCGGCAAGGAGCGGATCGCGCGGCTCATCCATTACCTGAGCGACCGCGGTCGGAAGCCCATGCAGAGCATCAATTGCGCCGCATTCCCTGAAACCCTTCTGGAATCCGAACTGTTCGGCCACGAAAAAGGCTCGTTTACCGGCGCGCAGAATACCCATATCGGCATCGTGGAGTCTGCGTCCGGCAGCACCCTGTTCCTTGATGAGGTAGGAGACATGTCCCTCTCAACACAGGCGAAACTCCTACGCGTGCTGCAGGAGCGACAGGTTCGAAGGGTGGGCGGAACGAAGACCATCCCTGTCGACATACGAATTATTGCCGCAACGAATAAAAACCTCGAAGAAGCCATAAAGCAGGGAACATTCCGCGACGACCTGTTTTACCGTCTCAACATCATCCCCATCGTTATCCCCCCGCTCCGTGAACGCAGAGAAGACATCGAGGCACTGGTCGCGTTCTTCATCAGCCGCTCGGGCAGGCCGAAAAGCGTGGAGGAGCGTGCCATGAAACTCATCAAGGAATATCAATGGCCGGGCAATGTCCGCGAGCTTGAGGCGGTAATGGAGCGTATTACAGTCCTGTCAACCAGCGATGTGATAAAAGTTGAAGACCTTCCGGTCGAGCTTTGTGTCACGCCTGCTTCCGCAGCCTCCCCTTCCGCCTCGGCAATTCCCGAACAGGGTATCATTTTTGAAGAATGGGAAAGAAATATGCTCGCAGAAGCTCTTAAACGCTCACAAGGAGTGATGGCGGACGCTGCAAAACTTCTCGGAATGAGCTACCGCACTTTCCAGTACAGGGCGGAAAAATTCGGTCTTAAAGAGGGTTGACGTTTTGGTATACTACCGATATACCATTTGAGTAATTATTCGCTTAAACTGATGGCCGCTTCTTTCTTGATTTTATATCATAACACATTACTAAACAACTAGTTATAAAGTTAGGCGAATTGTTTGCCAATATGGCAGATATTTTGCGGTAATTATAGTGCGTTTAAAAACATTTGAATGTTCTTTTTCAAACCCCATACCTATTAAACCTTTAAACCACCATAAAAGGAGTGTCGTATGAAGCTCTCAAAAGTATTGGTCGCAGTTCTCGCATGCGCAAGCTTTATTCTTGCCCAGGAAGCCGCCGCACCGGCAGCAGCTCCCGCAAAAGCAGAAAAAGGCGCAAAAAAAGAAGCCACAACAGTTGTCAAGGGAACAGTCGTTTCCGTTGACGCGATTGCAAACACAATCGTTGTTAAAGCGAAAAAAGGCGAAGAAACCATCAGTGTCGAAGCCGGCGCAAAGATCAAAAGCGGAAAAGCCGACGTCGCCCTTGGCGATATCAAAGCCGACGCAAAAGTTGCAGTTACCTGCAAAACAGTTGACGGCAAAAAAGTTGCCACAATGATAGTCGAAACACCCGCCGCTGCCCCGAAAGCCGCGAAGAAGGAAAAGGCCGCTGCCGCTCCTGCTGCAGAGCCTGCTGCCGCTCCCGCTGCAAAGTAAGGATCTTAATACCTTCGATTTTTTCGACTATGGGGTTTGTGTCACGGCCTCTCCGGTAAAACCGGGGGGGCTTTTTTTATTGCGGATGGCTGTGCGGGTGATCGTGGGTGTGGCTATGATCGTGTGGATGCACATGTTTGAAACCAAGATGCCGGTGCACATGGACATGAACAAGATTATTTACCTGTAGAAAAGCATTGTCGGACAAAACGTCCTCTGCGGTACCGCTGCGGACGATTGACCTGAAGTTCCCGAACACATGAACAACGTCCGCGATTTCCTCCACAATGTGCAAATCGTGCGTTGCAAAAACAACGGTTTTCCCCGCCTTGTGCGCCTGATCAAGCGTCTCGATGATATCGCGGGTGGTCTGCGGATCGAGACCTGCAGTCGGTTCGTCCAGCAGCAGCACCTCGGGTTCCATGATGAGCACGGACGCGATCGCCGCTTTCTTCTTTTCGCCGATGGAAAGCTGATGCGGAGAGCGGTCGAGCAAGTGAGATATCCTTATCTTTTCCGCAATAGCGTCTAGCCTTTTTCTTATTTCATCATGGTCCACGCCGAGCTGCAGCGGGCCGAAAACGATGTCTTCCCGGACCGTTGGGCAGAAAAGCTGGATCTCCGGGTTCTGAAAAACAAACCCGACGCGTTTTCGGAACGTGCGCTGAACCGCAGCGTCGCGCAGAACACGTTCGGTGATTTCCATTCCAAACGCGGTCACCGACCCGTTGCCTGGAAAAATAAGGGCGTCCAGGACCGTCAACAAGGTGGATTTTCCAGTGCCGTTCGCGCCGATAATTGCAACGCGGTCACCCCTGTTTATGGTCAGGGTTATGTCCTTAAGAGCCGGGATGTTTCCCGGATACGAATACCCGACGTTGGTCAGCGAAAATACCGGTTCAGCCATAGCGTTCCTATCAACGCGCAGAGCGCGAGTGCGGAAAAAATAAAATCTCCTGATGTTGACTTGAATTCGTCAAGAACCTGCGCCTCGCCTGAATATCCGCGTGAAACCATTGCATCGTACACCTGCGATTGCAGCCGGTAGGAGCGCAGCCACAGGCCTGCCATGTTGGAAGTCACCACCCTACGGCCCTCTCTGGCGGACGAAACAAACCCGACGCGGCTTTTTATTGCAACAAACATCTTCTGGATAATGTCAAGGAACAGGAAAATATACCGGTAACTCATTCCCATGATCATCACGAACAATTGCGGAACCCGGAAAATACGCAATGTTTTAAGTAGAACGTGTTGGCGCGTGGTGAGCACGAGCAGCACCGCAATGGAAACCGAGTCAAGTACGCGCATGAAAAAGATGATCGCGGAATCAACCCCCTGCCGAGTGATCGACAGCGTCCATGCAAACAGTTTTAATGAGACGAGCGGTTCACCCGGGGTCACGATATTGAAAATTGCTGGCACCACAATAAAAAATGAGAATATCGGTACGAACAGGAGTGTGCGCTCAAGAAAAAATAAAAGGCCAATTGATGAGACCCAAACTAAAATAAGCACGACACAATATATGACTGAAAGCTCAGTAACGCTTTTGGACATCAGCACGGCGATCAGCAGCAATACAACGCTAAAGCACTTGAACCGCGGATCGCGGTCTTGTAAAAACCCTTTTCTCTGGGCGACCCGTTCCACAGAGACGGTTTCCTTGAGAAGGGAAACCGTTCCGAGAATAGTGCGTTCCAGAAATCCGCCGGCTTTTTTTTGGCTTACCGCATTTGTTTCCTTTTTGGAAAGTAATTTTCCAAGCAAAAACGCTAATCCAATGCATACTCCGATGCCAAGAATCGCCGATATAACATAGGCAAGACTGAGATGTTTGAATCCCGGATTTCCCAGCCCATAGTCAGGCAAGGGTGCGTTCCATAAAGACGACAGTTTCTGCAATCCTTTAGGGATATACCCGATGAACCCGCGTAACTCATCTGCGCTCCATTCGCCCCAAGCGGTGTGCGCCCCAAATTTATACGACAGATACAGGCCCAGGGGTGACAAGCCGGCTAGAACGCCTATTCCAATCCACAATTTCGTTGTAGTTTTCATTAAATGGCCCTCACATCCTGCTCGAGCAGCGACGAGTCCTGGGCCTGAAGAAACCGGACAACGAGCGTAGTCACGATAAATTCTATCCAGCCGATTATGAGCATATGTCCACCGAGCATTGTGGTGAGTGCCACCTTAAGTCCATATGGACAATATAAAGCCTGACCTGACGCGGTATGATGCAGCATTGGCTGAATGCCAAATTCAATGCTGGCGCAGAAAGCTGCAGCAACAATCCCGGTATATCCGGCAAATCCGGCAGCAACAACCCTGCGAAACGATTTTACCGGACTTTTTCGGCTTATCAATCTGTAAATTGCATATCCGGTAAGCGGCATGATAAAGGCCATGTTAAAACAATTTGCACCGATGGCAGTTATTCCGCCATCCCCGAAAAGCAGTGCTTGGATCACAAGCGCAACACTCACAGCAATGCACGCCGCCCACGGACCGAGCAGGATGGCGACAAGCACGGCGCCCACAGCGTGGCCTGTGGTGCCTCCGGGGATCGGGACGTTGAACATCATTATAACAAAAGAAAATGCCGCGCCGATGGCAAGCAACGGCACCTGCTTTGCGGCGAGTGTTTTTTTGACCTGACGTGAGGCAAAAGCCCATATCGGCGCCATGGCGGCATACGATACACCGCAGGTAATGGGGCCGAGATAGCCGTCGGGAATGTGCATGGTCTCCACGTTTTCTGAAATTGCCGGATACTATGAAGTTGGTAGCATTAAATATATATTTATGCCACGACAAATAGCACTATTAATTATTTCGTGCCACTATTGATGTCGTCTTTTCACTGATCTAAACATGAAACGACAATTGAACTGACTACCACAATATAGGCCATCACCGGATTCTGGGTGACGTTCTGAACATCGAACCTCTACCTATTCACCCGTTAGCCCTGCAGCACAGAGGTTCCGAATTTTTGGCTTGAAAAGTAACCCGAATATACTTATACTCTAAATTGTCAAAAGCCTCGAGAGGGACAAATCAGGAGAAAAGGAGGCGCAATTTCATGGGTCGAAATAAAATTTTCACTGGCGCCATACCGCGGCGCCGCTTTGTTCGGGTTGCCGCGTCGGCCCTGGTGCTTCCTTTCCTGCAGCGCTGCTCGTCTCTGGATGGCTCCAACCAGCACTCCAACCGCAGGTTCCGCTTTATTTTCTGCAACGACCCCCATTACCGGGGAGACCAAAAAGACGGCGTCATGCTGATGAGAGTCATCAACGAATGGAAGAACGATGTGCCGCAATGGGAATTCGCGGTGGTGGCCGGCGACCTGACGAACTACGGCGAAATGGACAAGATGAAAGAACTGAAGGAGCACTTTGACAAACTCGACAAGCCGTACTACCCGATCATCGGCAACCATGACATCACGGCACCGGGCGAAGCGGGCAAGAACAACTACTACACGTTGTTCGGAAAGCACCGCGAAAATTATCTTGTCATGCACAAGAACGTGGGGCTGATATTTCTCGATCTGTCAAACGACGCGAAACCGTGGGTCACCGTGGAGGTTTCAAGGAAGCTGTGGCTTAAGAAGATGCTCGCATTCATCCCGAAGAAAACGCCGCTTATCGTTTTTTCACATTATCCGCTTCATCCAGATTCGCCGTATTATGCCGTTGCCAATTCAATTGAGTTGTTCCGACTCCTTGACGACCACAACGTTCTTGCGTATTTTTCAGGTCACATTCATTCCCGCTGGTCGGGCTTCCGCAACAATGTCCCGTTTTGCACCAACGTGCGTCTCCTGCCGAACCGTGTGGCAGACGACAAATACCCCGGGTCGGGATACATGATCGTTGACGTGTTTCAATCCTCGGTAAACGTGGCGTACAAGGAAACTGATTTTGGCCCCTCAAGGAAACGTTACGACGAAGGTGAATACAGAATGGATTGACGCCGCAACGCATCCAAACCATCATCGTGTTGTTCATGTCTTTGATGCAAAATCGGGGAAGGCCTTGACGAACGGAAAGTTACCACCTTAGACGTCATGTGCAAATTCGGCATAATCCCCGGTCTATTTGCGACCACATTTGGAATGACCTTTGGCAAAACAAGCTATTGCGTCAACCTTATCGACAGTAAAAACAGCGGTTTTTTTTCCGGTGACATCAATCTGGGCTATACAACCCAGGCAGACATAACTGACGCGGACCTCACCTATGGACTTGCTGTCGTTTATTCAATCGGGAAATTCGACATAGGCGCGGAAATAAACGGAACCCAGGAGATGGCCAACTGGCAATTCGGTTTGCGGTTGGTGATAACCGATTGGCTTATACTCGATTCAGGAGTGGTGACGACTATTGCGCAGTCACCAATACTAATGGCCACAAGCGGACTATGGATGACGTTCTAATGACGCGACTCGGCGATAACTGGACTCTGGGCTTTGAAAAAAGGGTTATTTACAAATGCTGTTATCGGCAGGAATCACAATGCGGTTTTCCGGCTTTGCGGGCCGTGCTCGAACGACATCTCCGGATCAGCGTCGGATCCTTTTCGAACCACCAGTTTCCTCCCGATTTTAAGGAGCGATCGGGTCGTAATTCCGTTGGCCGCGCAAATCTTGCCGACCGTTGTGCCGTAACGGTGCGCTATCCCACTCAATGTTTCACCTCTTTGCACGACGTGGCAGATCGTTTTGCTTGCTTCGGCAAGATAAGTAAAATTATCGCGCGTGAGCACGAGCGTGTCGGCCCGAAGGGTAAAATTTTCGAAATCAATGACGTCATTCGGATCGAACGGCTCCCCGCGAAAACGTATCTCAAAATGCAAATGGCTTCCGGTTGAATGGCCTGTATTTCCGCCAAGCCCGATCATGTCCCCTGCCCTGATCCGCTGGTTGCCGACAACGGCGGATTTTGACAGGTGCCCATACAGCGTTTCGAGGCCGTCGTGATGGCGCACCACGACCACCTTTCCGTATCCATGGCGGTCATTCTGAATCACCCGGACGATCCCGTCAAATGCGCACCGGATGGTGTCTCCTTTTTTTACCTTTATATCGGTCCCATAATGCCAGATGCTTCTTCGCATACCGAAAGGCGAAGTGATTGAACCCTGTGCCGGAGGAAAAAACAACCTCCCTGTGCGCGGGTCGGCCAGCGTGATGCGCAGAGAGTCCGTCATCAACCGATAATCAAACAGGGCAATGTTTATCCGCTCGACGTTCCATCCCGTGGTGTCGATGGCAAGAGACTCAGGGGTGAAAAGTTCATTCAGCCCTTCCTGAAATTCCTGTTCCTTTGTATCTGTTTCACGGGTAGAATCCACACCGATACGAGCGCAGGATGAGTCTGTCGGTTCGATTAAAACCGGATCAGCCTGCAACCCTGTTGCTGTTATAAATGCAAGAATGAGAGAACGTATCATCAACTGCATGGCAAGACCGTTCATTCCTTCCTGGTATAAAATTAAAAAATGGCTGATGCTTTCTGATATTTCTTTTTTGCAAAACTTGAATATTTTTTATGGAATTACCGCTGAAATTCTACATACCATTCCCCGCCATAGCTGACCGCATTTATTTTCTTGCATCAAAAAATGGTTTTGCGGCCGATTTTATGCCTGCGCATAACAACAACATCACCATCATTGTGGTAATGATCGAAGGGCCTGCCGCGAAATCCCCCCGAAGCGAAAGCTCCAGTCCGAGAACGCAACCGACAAGACCGAAAACCCAACCGAATACCACCCGTTTGATTGTTCCCAGTGTACTTATCATTGCGGTGACCGCGGGGATAATCAACAGAGAAAAAATGAGAAGTACGCCCGCCACTTTGACCGAGGAGGTCACCACAACGCCGAATGTCGCATAAAAAACCATGTCCCACCACCAGAGCCGTACGCGCTGCTGTACCGCTTTGTCCGGATTTTCTGAAATCATGAACAGGGTTTTTCGTGCCAGCCAATGAATAATTCCAACCACCAGAACAATAGTACCGAGTTGAATAACATCGTGCCATGAAACCGTCAAAATGGTGCCGACCAGCATTTCTTTGATATGTTCCGTGCCTGTGGCGGATTTCTCCAGCACGAGCAGGGAAACCGCAATCGCCCCGGCATAGGTAATGCCGATAAGGGCTTCCATGGGCGCCTTGTTCTGGCTCTTTCGCAAGAAGGCAAACAGCACGGCGCCTCCCAGCGTGAATGCAAGGCTGACGCAGAAGTTGAGAAGAGGTGCGTTTTCTCCCCAGCCCATGAGGATCGCGACGCTTGCTCCAAGCGCCGCGATTTGAGAAAGCGAAAGGTCAACGAAGATTACTCCACGCTCGACAATATGGTACCCGAAGTAGGTGTGAATCCCGGCCAGGACCAGGCAGACCGCAAGCGCCGGGACCATAAAAGAATAATGAAAAATCATCATGGCTATTTTCCTCCGGTTGCGGCGGTCAATTGATTGATGATTCCGTCGAAATGATCAAAGTAGGACGATGAGGAGACATCGGAGCACGATGGGGCGCATTTGAATACTTTGACGCCGGTTTGACGATTGAGAAAACGGGGGGCGTCGTCTGAAAAATACGGCTCCTGCAAAACAAATGCGACCTTTTCTTTTTTAATAATATCAACAAGTTCGGCCAGGTGATTGCCGGTTGGAGGAATGCCCGGAAACGGTTCGACCTTGGCAACTATTAAAAACCCGAAAGCGTCCGCGAAATATGCCCATGATGAGTGATATGTTATGATCTTTGCCTTTTTAAGCGATTGCAGCTTTTCTTTCCATGCCGCTGTTTTGTCAAGGCATTCTTGCTTGAACTGTCCGAAACGGACTGAATAGAAGGCGGCGTTTGCCGGATCGATTTTCTGGAGTTCCGATGTAATGTTTTGACCGATTATAATTCCGTTTTCCGGGTTAAGCCAGTAATGCGGATTGCCGAACGGATGCACATCGCCAAGGGAAGCGTCGACCTTTCCCGCAGGCTTCTCTAGAACAGACACGCCGCTTGAACAGTCCACAACAACAACTTTGTTGTTTCGGGAACCGTCGATGATCGCATCGGACCACTGGTCAAGCCCTAATCCGCATTTTAAATACACGGACGCTCCCGATACTTTGGCCATGTAGGAGGGGAAAACCTCTATAGAGTGAGGATTTGAGTTTGCCTTGGCAATTGCGGAGACTTCCACTTTGTCGCCGCCGATGTACGACGCTATTGAGCCAAGATCGGGCAGCGCCGCCACGATGCGGATCGGCGCGGCAAGAAGGGTGAATACTGACATGACAACAACAAGTGTTGTTGTCATGATAAGGGAATGCAATTTCATACATGATCCTTTCTTATAAAAAAGTTGAATTATCAGAACAGGTGTGCTTTGTGCGGCCCCATGCTGAAAAGAAATTGCAGCTCCACGGTGCTCGAAGCTTTTCCCGCCTGAGGCATGAAATACTCATATGCCAACCGCACAATCGTGCTTTCTTCAAGCACGGCAAAACCGACGAAGGGTTTAATTCCGCGGTCGGTTTGAGCCGCATTGTTTGGTGACTGGTATTGTTCGTACAGAATTCCGGCGTTGTAATGGCCTTGGAACCGGAAATCGGTGAACGCATAGAACCCCATACGATTTTCAGTAGTGGTAATGTTAAGAGAATCTTTGTGGTCGGCATTTTTATAAATCAATTCGGCCTGGACCACTGCATTGACGGTTGGAGAAATAATGATTTTTGTTTTTACATCCGCCCCGGCGACAAGGCTTTTTGTCCCGTGTTTAGGGTCGTTGGTTCCTTGCGTCAAGGACAAACCGATCTCCGAAGGAGCTGCGTCCGCAATGACAAATGAATTGACAATCCGGGCGAGCCCGCCAAAGTTGGCGGTGACAGTGTCGGGATGAAACGAATCCCCCTGCAACAGGTCTCCTGAAACGGAAAGTGCATAGCTTCCGGCAACAGGAATCAAGGTCGACGCTTGCACCGCCACGTCATTGAAGCTCTCATCGCCGGGAAGGAGCTTTGCAATGCCCGGATCCATTACATGCGGAGTGCTGATGAAAGGATATGCATGAGGATGGGCCGGATTAAGTCTTCCGAAACCTAAGCGATATTTTCCCACCTTTAATCCGAGATTGAGCGGCAATCCACGGATGACCGAGGCATAGGCCTCTTCGATCTCAATAGACTTTGTTCCGAGCGACAACACGAACGCGCCGGTCAAATAGGGATTCAACGCCGCGTCGAGCATAAGCTCCACTTCGCCAAGTTCAAGCGTCGGTTTCTTAGGAAATGAGGATGAACTGTCGTCGGTGTATTTTCCGATAATCTGGCCGATGGCGGAAATGTCGGGATTTGTGACTCCTCCATTGGCGTGAAGCAGCAACAGGGATAAGATAAACTGCAATACATACCTGGCATGTTTGGCCATAATAAACTCCTTTAACCTGCTATTAAAACAGAGAACGCAATACATGCTCGCCGCCGAACGGATAATTGACAATCAAGTATTACTTACAGATAAGAATCAGCCGTTGGAACAGAGCAAGGAGGGAGGAGCGCGGGAGGAGAAAAATGACTGGGCATACTGTCTTACAAAAGACTTTGGCACAGAATCATAATCGACAATAACCGCGGCGAGCGGCTCGAACTGGACAATCGGAGAATCGGCGACCGGCTGATGCGAAACGAGGCAGAGCTGGCAATCGTCGTGGGTTTGAAAATCGTCGTGATGGTGCAGGGGCGCAATGATGCCGCCGATCGCGATCATTCCGGCGATGACTGCAACGGAAAAAATGCGGAATAGTAATCGGCGTCTGATAGATGGCATGGTCATCGGTATACTCCCATCATGCAGCAAAATACGTCCTGGCAAGCGGCTTATTTAATAAGACAAACAACGAAATTACCCGGATTTTTTGAATGACGGCCGCTGGCTCCATCTTTTCAATAAAAAATGACCTCAACAATAAGTAGGATTCTTTTTCGGATATATGTGCTCATTGTATATTATTCAAGCAGGCCATTCATTTATCTGCAATCGTCAAACCAATAACAAGGAGCAGCACTGAATCCAATGGTGCGCGGGTAAGACCGGTCCGGTAGTATTCGGCGTATATCAGTCAACCATCATGAACCCTTCAGGTCTTGTATTCCCCTTTCGTTCCCTTTTCTCACCCTTTACAGCACGTTTTCCTTTCCGGCCTTCTTTACCGCGATCGCGCCATCTAATCCACTGCTCCTTTTCAATTGCGTCTATACCTGTTTCCTCTATTCATAATCACCCATTCTTCTACTCTTACCAAAGGAGCGATCATGTCTACCGACTACCATCCGATGTGGAAATCCCTGGGACTGAACCTTGACAATCACGACAAACTCATGGAGGTGCTCGGCGCCGCCTACGGCAGCCTGTTTATGTCGCAGAAAAACAGGCCAACGCACACCTCCTATCTCGATTTCGTGATGAGCGAGGTGCATGGCCTGCGCATCAAGGAAATCGTTGATGGGAAGCAGCAGGGTAAAAAAGTGGTCGGCACCTATTGCACGTTTGTTCCCGAAGAGATCGTGCTTGCAGCGGGCTGCGTTATGGTCGGCCTGTGTGCAGGCGCGGACTTTGCCACCGAAGAAGTCGAAAGGTATCTGCCCCGAAACATATGCGCTCTCATTAAATCCTCGTTTGGGTTTAAACTCGGCGGCGTATGTCCGTACCTGGAAGCAAGCGATGTGGTTGTAGGCGAAAATACCTGTGACGGCAAGAAAAAGGCTTACGAAGCGTTGAAAAGGCTTGTTAAAGACCTCTTCATCATGGATTTGCCACAGACCAAAACCAAGGAAGCCATGGCCCTGTTAAAAACTGAATATAAAAAATTTATCGCCAAGATGGAATCGCTCTCGGGCAGAAAAATCACTGTTGAAGGACTGAAAAAAGCAATCGCCATTGTCAACGCGAAACGCAGCGCTGTGCACCGTCTTTCCGCCCTGCGCAGCGCAGACCCGGCCCCGATTTCCGGGCTCGACGCGCTTCTTATCAATCAAATTTATTTTTACGAAGACCCGGTGCGGTTCACGGAAAACATCAATGCCCTGTGCGATGAACTTGATGGCCGCATCAAGGCAAAGACCGGCGCGTTTGCCGTTAAAACCACGCGGCTGCTCATTTCCGGTTGCCCCATGGCCGTCCCCAATTGGAAACTGCCCGCCATTATCGAAACGCACGGCGCCGTGGTTGTGGGCGAGGAATCATGCACGGGTGAGCGGGGAACGAGAAACCTTGTGACAAATACGGCATCGACGCTTGACGGTCTTGTCGACGCCCTTGTGGAGCGCTATCTTGCAATCGACTGCGCCGTGTTCACTCCCAACAAAGAACGCCTGGACCATATAAAGGAAATGGCGGCCGCATACAAAGCCGACGGCGTAGTACTGTACTCGTTGAATTTCTGCACGCCGTATTTGGTTGAGGCCATGGGTATCGAGCATGAGCTCGAGGCTGCCGGCATCCCTGCAATAAAGATCGAAACTGACTACAGCCAGGAAGACATGGGCCAGCTAACCACGCGTATACAGGCATTTATCGAAAGGGTGGTGTCGTGACCTTACGGATCGCGGCTGGAATCGATATCGGTTCCGTAACTGTCAAGCTTGTTGTGGCCGACGGGAACGGCGCCGTTGTACGGCGCGACGTGGTTGACGCCGGGTTTGATCCACGCGCGACGGCCAAGGCCCTTATCGAGTCTGTTCCGGGAAATACCAAATTGGTAGCCACCGGATATGGTCGCGATCTTATTGGCACGCCTTCAATCACTGAACTCAAGGCACATGCCCTTGGCGCGCGCTTCCTGTTTCCAGACTGTTCCTGTCTCATCGATATTGGCGGCCAGGACGTAAAGATCGTGTGTCTGGACAACAAGGGAAAAGTTTCGAAGTTCGAAATGAACGACCGCTGCGCGGCCGGCACGGGCAAATTCCTGGAAATCATGTCCGGCCGCCTCGGGTTCACGTTGGACGAATTCGCCGCGGCCGCGCTTGCCGGTAGCGACACGGTCACGATCAGTTCCATGTGTACCGTGTTCGCAGAATCCGAGGTTGTCGGGCTTGTAAACCGCGGCAGAAACAGACAGGACATTGCCGCAGCATTGCACCGGGCTGTGGTTGTTCGCGTGGCATCTATGTATAAACGTCTTGAACCCGGGCCGGGCCGCATTGTGCTGAGCGGCGGAGGCGGCCGAAACCGCGCGCTTGCGGTCATGCTTGAACAGGCGGCTGGGAAAAAACTGACGGTTGCTCCGGACCCGCAGATTGTGGGAGCGCTCGGATGCGCGATTGAGGCCAGAAGAGTTGATACAGTAAATTGAAAATGTTTTCACAAAAAAATTATTTGTTAAAAAGGCAGATCGATCTAAAAAGAAAGGAATTCTTATGAACCGGTTCTTTAAGGTAATATTCCCTATTGCCCTTTGTTACAATCTACTGGCCTATGCAGCCCCGAAAATCGAAGCAGACAAAACAACCATTGACTGCGGGACTATTACTGAAGGAAAAACCGACAAGATCAACGCCGCGTTCACGATAAAAAATACCGGTGACGCGCCGCTGAAAATAGAAAACGTGCGCCCCGGATGCGGCTGCACCGTGGTTAAATTCGACACCCTTGTTCCTGTGGGGAAATCCAGTGTCATTCAGTCGACCGTCAATATCGCGAATTTCCATTCCGGCCCGCTTTCCAAATACATCACTGTGTCCTCGAATGCCTTGAACACGCCATCGCTTAAACTGACCATAACCGCGACGATAAATCCTATTATTGCCGTATCAGAACAATATATAACCCTGGCCCCGCAAAAGCCGGTCACTCTTGTTATGGTGTGCGCGAAAAAGGACCTTCGCGTCACCGAGGTGATATTGCAGGTGCCTCAAGTCGGCGCCGCCCCTGCCTGGCGGGCAAACGCCCCCCTATCAGTTCCTTTCACCTGGACGCAGACTGATTCCGTTCGTAATGACGGTTTTCGCGTATATAAGCTTGGGCTTTCGGCGCCAAGCGTTACCGAACGGTTATCGAGTCAGCTCGTCATTAGAACCAACAATCCGGACAAGCCGGAAATCACCATAAGCTGCACGGTTGAAAAATGAGCCGGGGACGTAATTTTTAAAATGCGCGACCTGAGGCCGATTTGTCAACAACAAACGATGTCATAGTAAGCGAGCCCGCAACCGGCACGTCGTTGAAATAGGTTATGGATTCATCTTCCCGTTTGAGAGCCAAGGCATATAGCATTGGAAGGTAATGTTCCGGCGTAGGCACGGCAAGCCGCACGGATTTACCGAGTGATTGATAATCTATTAATTTATCATGCCGGTTATCGTTGATAAATTTCTTGAACGATTCATTGGCCTCAATGGCCCAGTCAAACCCGAATGGTTTGTTAAAGTCGCTCATTGTCTCTCCCCTGAATTCAACCAGCCCGAGATTATGCACCATGTTTCCGCTCCCGACAATGAGCACACCCTTTTCGCGCAGCGGTGCAAGCTCTCGTGCTAAGTCGTAGTGCTCCTGCGCCGGCCGAAAGGTGTCCATGCTTAATTGCACCACCGGAACATCAGCCTTTGGAAACATTCGTGAAACTACGCTCCAGCAGCCATGGTCGAGTCCCCATTCTTCATCGAATGTCACCTCTGTTTTCTTCACAGCATTTTGGACTTCCTGCGCGAGCCATTTGCTGCCAGGCGCCGGATATTGCACTTCATACAGTTCAAGGGGAAATCCGCCGAAATCGTGGATGGTGCGCGGTATTTCCATTGCCGTAACACGCGCACCATTGGTTTCCCAATGCGCCGAAATGCATAAAATGGCTTTGGGCTTTGTCAATGCCCGGGCGGTCTTTTGCCAGCCACGGGAAAACTCGTTGTCCTCAATGGCATTCATGGGGCTGCCGTGGCCGAGGAATAATAATGGCATTATTGTATCGTTGATCAGTGGTTTTTTAATCATAAAATGGTTTCTGATTTTTTAAAGACATAGAACTCAGCTTACAGATCGTTTGCCGCCTGCTTTGTCCCAATGAAGGAACCCGTAAATAATGCCAGAAATAATCCGGCATTGCGCCGAACATGATGAGTGGGCTCGCCGTATCCAATTATCAATAAAATAAATGTTTTAATAGTGCTGAATATCATTGACGCGGATTTTTTTTCTGCTTCCAAAATGATTGCCAAGTATTAAGAAATGAAAATAATGGGCTGAGTCATTCCGGCTGACATTTCGTCCGTTTTATCTTGATGCGCAATCCTCAGTCACTTTGCAAATGCTTTAAATGAATCCGTTTTGGTTAAAAGGCAAAGCGCCTTTAAAATTTAAACCGCCAATTATATTGTCGGCAAGCGCACAACGACTCCCAATAGAAAAAAGGTGACAATTAAAGGCACCACCTAGGCTCAATAATGATTTTCCCCTTCAAAACGTGTGTAATATATAATTATATTCATTGTGGAAGTAACTTATATCAGACTTTGCATCCCAGGTGGATAAATGACCATTTTTTCATAGCAAGTATTGAATTTTATTCCGAATAATGTCTTCTGACAAGAATCGTATCCCGTTAATAACGATTTTTCATTCAAAAATGATTTCAAACCGCATAAACTATTATTTTAATTAGTGCAATTTGGTCTCAAATCTCTAAATTTCGTCTAGCTATAGAGTCCAATCAAAATGCTGGCCAAAACTCCTACCATCGGGATTGTTCTCTTATCGTTTAATCGCTTTTCTATTACAGAGAAATGCATAAAATCTCTTTATTCGATTAATTATCCTAGGTTTTCCATAGTGGTCGTCGATAATAATTCTGCGGATAATTCGGGAGAAAAATTAAAAGAGAACTTTCCTGAAATCACCTTGCTGAAAAGCAAGATAAACCGTGGTTTTTGCGGTGGCAACAATTTAGGTATTAGGCATTGTTTGGCAGCCAAATTTGATTATATCATGGTTCTTAATGATGATATTGAGGTCGAATCAGACTTTCTATCCATACTGGTCCAAAAAGGAATATCAATACCAGAAAACCTGCATGTCATCACCGGAAAAATTTACTGTAATCATGATAGAACCTTGGTCTGGTATGCCGGTGGGGATCTATCCCTTATTCATGGGATCGGAAAGCACCGGGGCCATTTCAAGAAGGACAGGCCGGAATATAACATTGATTGCAAGGTCGAATACGCCAGCGGCTGCCTGATGCTTGTCAAGAGTGAAGTTTTCGAGACTATAGGCTTGTTTAAGGAGTCAATTTTTGCCTACCTTGACGACACGGAGTTTTGCATCAGGCTACGCGAGGCTTCCGTCCCCATTTATTATCAGGCTGCTTCGCGGATTTATCATAAGGTCGAGGCAGGAATAGGATTGGCTAATTATACCCCGCTGTATTTCTATTATTCATCACGAAATCGCGTACTAATAACAAGAAATGTCGGCTATAGATTTTATTTGCTTGTTTATTCTTGGATAATTGCCGCAATCAAAATTGTAATTCTTGCTGTTTTACCATTTGTTGATAAGAAGTTAATAAAAATCGGTTCGATCCTTCGGGGCGCTGTTGATGCAACCCTGATTTTCTTTGGGAACGAAGGCCATGAAGGTTCAAAATAAACATCAACTTCCTCAAAGCGCAATTTCCGGCGGGTCCACAGAGAAAGGTTTTTCCATTTTGAGCAATATCAATTCGACTATGCCTGCCCTTTTTCGGTATATACTGGCAAAGGCCGCAGCTTCTCTATAAATCGGTTCAAATATAAAAAAAACCTCTTGGGGAGCGTCGATCTAATAAACCCCAGTGTCAAATAGGGAAACTCGCCTTTTTCCGCAGGGACCTATTCCTTGCTTGCTAAATTTCGGTGGTTTTGATATTAATGGAACTGGCGGATTACGCGGTGCCGAAATTACTTGGTTCTCTTGTCATAGTTTCCTGAAATTACGGGATAATTTTTTCCAAAACCATCCTTTGATAAACTTCTTGCGAAGTGCGTTAATAGCTAGCCTTCGTTTCTTTTGAACCCCCGAGCGTTTTCTCAGGACTGCCGGCAATGTATGGAGGACCTCAATCTTTGCCCTCAAATAGGGACATCCTTCGCCGCGAATCAAGTGAACCAGAAAGCTGCCCGCGATGTAAAGAAGGTGCACAGGAAGACATCTGAAAAGCAGAATCGTTGGAAAATTGATAAGCAATAAATACTCAACGTTTCTCTGGTTTAAGTAAATGTAACGGTCACGGTTGCGCTTCATTGTTCCCGATACTTTATGCCGCACAATAGCAGTAGGAACATACAGACATTCGTAGCCTTGCATCTGCGCCCGGAATCCAAGGTCAACATCTTCATAGTAACCTGGACCGAAAAGGTCATCAAACAACCCAAGCTCATCAAGTACATCGTGACGGTACAATGCCGCCCCGGCACAAGCAGAGAAACAGCGACGAGGCTTGATGACATCAGGATGATCTGCCGGATAATATCGGTAACTAAAGGTTTGCCCGAACCAAGATATTTCGTCTCCGGCTGAATCTACAATTCCAGGATTGTCTGCGAAAACAAGCTTCGACGAGGACATGGCCAGACTGAAATCCAACTTGATTCCTCGTAGTAGTTCTGCCAACCAGTTCTGGTCCACCTCCGTGTCATTATTCAGGAGAGCAATATATTTTCCTCTTGCAGCCTGGATTCCCTTATTGTTGCCTCCTCCAAAGCCAAGGTTACTACCCAATTCCAATACGATAACATTAGGAAAATTTTCTCTCACGAATTTGACCGATCCGTCTGTTGAGCCATTATCAACTAGTAGTGTCTCGAAGTCCTTATAGGTCTGCCTTCCGAGAGCCGAAAAACATATCGGTAGGAACTGCAAGCCGTTCATATTGATAACAATAACGCTCGTTTCGGGATTTTCACTCATGTCAATTTTATTTTCCAATCAATTGGATTGTTTCGACATTCTTGCCTGTGTTTCCAGATACGACGCAGACAACTCCCTCCGGAGTGTGCCATCTAGTAAAATAGCTTATATCAATGTTAAACAAGTAAAAGTGAGCACACGTTTGTGGTCTGGGATATAAAAAGGGAAAGGTAAAAAGACACATGCGGCAACCAGGGCCACTTCAGACACCCTTTCCTAGCATAAGCAAGCGAATTACCTAACCAGAATGCCCAGGTAATTCTGTGCCTTGCTTATCCTGTGATAGCATGCCATATACTCTCCGCCTATAATCGCAATATCCTCTCACAATCATTCTCAACTTATTAATTTTATCTTTCTCAAAAAGAATAATGTTTTTCAAATCACTCAGAAATATGTCCTTTTCCCATTTTACATATTCCGGGAAGATTTCCCCGTATTTTTTTATGACATACAGTGTATTACGAGTTATGTAATATCGGCGATCGGGCGAATGGTTAGTTGTATAATAGGCCCTATTGAACAGAAAATGTTTAGTCATTCGGCCTTGGGGATGGTCAAAAACAACGAAGTTAACCTGTATTACACGAAAATTGTTCATTCTCAGGCGAAGACAATATTCCTGATCAACCCGATCGATAAAGAGATCTTCAGAAAACCCGCCGATTTGCTTAACTGCATGGAGATTCAATAAATTGCCTGATGTCATAACCGCGATTTTGTCAGTGATTTCCTGCCTTTCATTGTTGATGATATCTCCATGGACTTTATGAAATGGCGCGATAATCCCTAGTGTTGCAATGTCGAGGTTGTTTTTTTGCACAATTCTGAGTAGATTCGTTATATAGTCTCTTTCAAGAGCACCATCTTGATCCATTGTCAAAATGAAATCATACCCTTCTTTTTGAGCCATATTTAGGGCCTGATTTAAAGCATGGGCAATACCAAGGTTTTCGAAATTTGAAATGTAATGGATTCCTTCCAAATTACCTAGTTCACGGAAAAGTTGATGATTAAAATGCGCGCGCTCGGTGTTATCAATAACAAATAGTCGTGCAACGTTGTGATAATATGACTGAATGTTGGCAAAGACCTTGTCCGTGGGATGATACAGGATAACACAACCGCATATTTTGCCTTTTGTCAGAATATTTTCGTTCATTGCTTTTTACCAAATCCTCTTTTCAAGCACAACACTCTTTTTTTCTATTGTTGTATTATTCCTGGACAAGGCCCACAATCAAAATCTGTAAATCTATAAAAATGGCCCTGGTTGGCAATCAGGCTCTAAAGGTTCTGGGAAAGGAACTTGCTTTCCAGCATTATCCCGCCCATCATGCAATGATCTATTTACTTATTCGTAATCATTAATTTTAACCAACGATTAGTTGTTAAATTATGGGATCCTTCAAAATGGTTGGGGGGCCCTTGTCCCATCTTCCGAATTTGCACCTTTTTTCGTCTTTGTGGCGATTTTCGCTAAAAATTTCTGTTAATTTGTTGCGCTAAAAATTTAGAAAAGTCTATTGTCCCAATATACTAAATACCATGCTTGATGTGAACACAATGAACTATATTTACTTGATTTACCAGCGTAAAGGCAGTTATCACCTTTCCTAATTGTTACTCTTGCTCTTTTTTAAATACCATTGAAGGGGAAACAGGAATCATCTTGAAATATATTGTTTGTTATTGTTTAGAGGTATCCCAATGAAAAAAATAGTGGGTTTGTCCCTAATGTTATTCATAGCCTCCATTTCTTTTTCCACAGCACAGGTGAACATTGATGCTTTGCGGAAACAAAACGCTCAAGATAATACTGGACCTGATTATCTCAGTGGCCTTCCTGAATCTGCGACATCTTCGTTTTCTCAAACACAGCAAGGCAACGGTTTAAAAGGAATACCCGGTTCAAGCCCTCAGATTGTTGAAACGCCAATCGATGAAAATTCCTATGTGCTTGGAACCAATGATGAACTGTGCATTTACCTCTGGGGCACCGTCAATCAAGCTATTCCAGTTGTTGTCAACAGCGAAGGATTTTTACTCATTCCGTCCATAGCAATGGTTGATCTCAAAGGTCTTACGCTGGCAAAGGCCAGGGAGAAAATTAAAGCGGCCCTCTTAAAAGTTTACAAAAAAGTAGATATTACCATTTCACTTTCCAAGTTGCATGTGTTCCGCACCTATATCACCGGTGAAATCAAGAAACCTGGGGCCTATATGGTAACGGGGCAGACCAGGGTATCGGAGCTTATTAACGTGGCCGGTGGTTTTCTCAATGAATATAGCTGCCGGTTGCGGGGCATTGAAGTTACGAATGACACTTATCCGACACGTTATGCAGACATGGCCCTTTTTTTGCACGGAATTGGCAAGGAAAAAGACTTCTATCTTGTTCAAGGAGACCGCGTCAACGTTCGACCACGAAAGGAAACCATTGTAATTAATGGCAGAGTTAGTTACCCCGGGATGTATGATTTTGTTGGCGGAGATCGATTATGCGATGCATTAAAAGCAGCAGGAGGTTTTTCGAGGGGCGCAGATTCGAACAAGATAGTCTTAACTCGTTATCTGGACAACAAGGATTCACTGAAAGATTATCCATTATCCATAGCGGACAGCCTTTTTGAAATTAATGCCGACGATCGCATCCTGGTTTGCGGCCTTCCGGAATATCGTATATACAACCAAGTTTATTTGGAAGGCGAGGTCAAGTGGCCGGGAGTATACCCGATCCAAAAAGAGAAAACAACCCTTCATGAGGTTATCGAAAGGGCCGGAGGATTCACCGAGGATGCAGATTTGCGTTACAGCAAGGTTATCAGGATGATCAACAAGAATACCAATGAGAAAATGATAACCTGGCTTAAGAACTTCGCCACGACCGACCTCTTTTCAATCGAACGATCCTATTTGAAATCTCAAATCCTCGAGGATGGCGGAGTGGTAAGCCTCAGATTGTCCCAAATCAAGGATTCCATCAGCGGTTTTTTTCTGCAGGATGGGGATAAGATTCTCATCGCAAGAAGGTCTCTGGTGGTACGAGTAAGCGGCGCGGTCAAATTCCCGGGAAATGTTCAATACGAAGATGGGAAAGATTACATGTTTTATATAAACAAGGCTGGCGGGTTCTCAAGTACCGCCACAAGGGGTCGTGTGAAGATTTTAAAAAATGACGTTGCAATACTATTGAAGCCTGGCGAGGCAAAACCAATCAATCCCGGCGACATGATTTGGGTGCCCGAAAACGATAATCGGCAGGCGATGCGTAATACAGTGGAAATTCTCTCAATTGTCGCCTCGACTGCCACAATTATTGTTTCATTTTTCGCGCTTGCCAAGCATTGATGTCCCGTCGTTCAGTTTGAAGTTCAAAAAGAAGGATTACTTCTTCAGATCCAATGCCCTTCCTGCTTTTCATAAGTGCACAATTTACGTATAAGCGTTTCCTGGTTTTTTGGGCGCTAACGGGGATGCTTTTCACTCATTCGTGGCTTACCGAACCAACCAACCCTGAATTTTTCAGGAACCTTGCGGCGTATTCCAACTTTGGGTTTGGATTTATCGCCGTAATTTGTTTTGCCTTTTCGCTACTAGTGAACAAATCTAAATTCCGATTCAGGATATCAGGTTATGTGGTTGGAATGATAACGTATGGCTTGTTTGAAGCATTCTCAGGTGTTATTCATAATTCTGTGGGTATTGGAACTCTAATTATCGCCATTGCCGTTCCAATTGGATTTGGCCTTTCGTACATCTACGCCTTTTCAATAGAAGATTTGAAATCGGTTTTGTGGGGAATTGCGCTGTTCGGACTCATAAACGTCCTTGTTTCCTATTCTGTCTTCCTGACACGTATTTTCGATGCCGATTCGCCTTTTCCTATTTCCGGGTTATTTACCGACAGAAATGGTTTCGGAAGCTATCTCTCAATTGTGAACGTATTTATTCTCATCGAATTCTTATTGCAAAAACAGAATTTAAAAAGATTCGCTTATGGCACACTCCTGCTCTTGATTTTTTTAGGAATATTGATTCAAATTTCAAGGAGTGGCTATATCGTGTACCTCGTTTCTTCCGCTATTGTCGTATTTGCAAGTGACTCAAAAGCCGCAAAGAAGGTCGCCATTATTCTGTTACCTTGCATTATGTTCCTCTTTATCTTTTTAATCGTTGTCCGGATTCACACTGAAAAAATGAACGTTGCAAATTATTCCGACCTTTCCAGGATCTATGTCTTAAAATCGGGTATTAACATGATAAAGGCACATCCGATCAACGGCATTGGTTGGAGAATGTCGGAACGTAATATTAACAAATTTGCCGACAAGAAACTGCCGGCTATGGGTTTCGTCAAATCAATTCATAACTGGTTCGCCAATATATGGGCGGAGACAGGTGTTTTTGAATTGATCGTTTTCTGCTTGCTGAATTTTATCATGATGTTTAGTTCGTTCAAACATTTCACTCGATCAGGCCTTCAGGAGGGACAATATTCTCTTTTTACTTTTACGTCTCTTAGTATCCTGATGATCGATGCTCTTGTCTTACCTAATTATGATTATGAGAGCACTTACTGGGTAATTTTGGCTGTCGGGACCATCTGTTTGACAAAAGCTAAATACTCACCCTCAGCATTGAAAACAGCGAACAGCACTTTTTAAAACCTGCGAGTTTATCGGAAGAAGAATGTCTATTTGGAAGAATAAAAATGGACGGTAATCCACTAATTAGCATAATTGTTCTTTCATACAATAATTCAAACTACATTTTTGATACGATCAATTCCATATTACAACAAAATTACAAGAATATCGAACTGGTTATTACCGATGACGGAACTGAAGGTTTTAACAAACAGATGTATGTTGATTATGTATTAAAAAACAGGAAGGAGAATATTACCAACCTGATAGTTCACAATAATGAAGTTAATCTAGGTACCGTAAAAAATGTGAATAATGCAATAAAGATGTCAAAGGGAGAATATATAAAAATTATTGCGGCTGATGATGTTTTCTATGATAGAAATGTAATATCGTCATTTGTAGCGTATTTTGAGAAAACAGATTCAATTATTGTTGCTTCAAAAATAGATTCGTGTGACCGCAAGCTTGTATCATCCCCAAACAATTTCTATGACAATTTAGAACTCAATTTGACGAAACTAAATTCTAAACAATGCTTTATTGAGCTGTGTAAGGGAAATTTTATACCAGCTCCTGGCGTTTGTTTTACAAGAAAGCTATTTGTACAATATGGATATTTTGATCAAAATTATAGGCTAATGGAAGATTGGCCTATGTGGCTGAGGCTAACCAGGAATGGTTGCAAAATTGATTTTTTGAATATCATATCAGCCAAATATAGAGAACATATTGGGACAAGTACAACCCCCTCCAAAATGTACAAAGAAGATTATATCAAATGTTTTTACAATGAAATTCGACCTTATAAGGATATTTTGGGTTACCGGTTACACAAGAAACTTATATGGGATTTTGTAAAACGGTGTGAGTTTGCCAATTATTCTAATTTGCAAAAAGTATTCTTTTTATTTAAAAACATTGATGCTATTTTGTTCTATCTACTACGCAGATTGTGCAAAAATGTATTTCAAAAGGCGTTAACCCCCAAGTATTTAAAAGAGAGACCCGGAGTAAAACAATACACAAGCTACAGCAAATGACCTTGATTCATTGCGGTTTGTTTAGCATCGAAGACATAAAATCTATTAGATACATGAGTTTGGAAAGGTGAGATGATGAGACGGTCAAATTCCCTTTTCAATATTTTAACAGGGATAGTTTCACAGACAATATTGATTCTTCTAGGCTTTATTTCAAGAAAAATATTTGTCAATATACTGGGGCTTGAAACGCTTGGTATAAACGGGTTGTTTTCCAGCATTATATCAATGCTTAGCCTTGTCGAACTTGGTATAGGCGGGGCCATTTATTACAGCTTGTATAAACCACTGGCACAGAATAATTATGGGCAAATTCATGCAACAATGCAGTTGTACTCAAAATTATATAAATACATTGCATTAGCTGTTGCAATTATTGGGGTGGCCTTGCTTCCATTCTTGCAAATATTTATCAAAGAACATATTGATGTTACTTATTTAAGAATTGTCTTCTTGATATTTGTCATAGACGCCGTTTTATCTTATTTATTGGCATATAAGAAAAATATTATTTCTGCCAGCCAAAAAACCTATGTTATTAATACCGTTCAAACAATCTTTTCTATCGCCATATCGATAGTGCAAATAATAATTATCATTATGACAAAAAATTTTGTTTTGTTCTTACTAGTTAAAGTAATATTGGGACTATCATCCAATATACTATTCTATTATATCGCAAATAGAATGTATCCGTATCTAAAAAGTAAAGATAAGGTAACACTAAATCCTGATACTAAAACTGAAATTATCAAAAACGCCAAAGCTCTTTTTATGGTAAATATAGCAGTTTATTGTGTTTTTGGAACGACCAATATTTTGATTTCTATTTTTGTTAATGTTACTACTGTAGGAATCTATAGTAATTATTTATTAATAATTAATACAATAAATAGATTTGTAGATCAGATTTTTTCAGGGATTCGTGCAAGTTTCGGAGATTTTTTAATAAAAGAGTCAATAGACGATGCCCATGAAATATTTGATGTTTCATATTTTTTAAATTTTTGGGTAATAGGATTTTGTTCCGTTTGCTTGATTGTTTTACTAAATCCCTTTATAACGATATGGCTGCGAAAAACCACATTATTCCCCCTAGCCGCAGTAATCATAATTATTGCTAATTTTTATTCACGCGGTATGACAGCTGCAATTGAAACCGTAAGAAACAGTGCCGGTCTTTATAGCCCATATCCTTTTTTTAAATATTGGGCTTTAGTAGAAGGATTCTTAAATTTGGCAATTGGTATTATTTTAGCAGGATGGTTTAAACTGGGTATTTTTGGAATATTTTTGGCAACGACAATTAGTACACAAATAACAGTATTTGTTTTACCATGGAATGTATATAAATATGTTTTTAAAAGGCCATCAAAAGCATATTATAAAAAAAACATTATTTACTTAGCATGTACGGTTCTATTTACAACCGTCACATTCTGGTTATGTAGCCTGGTAAAAGTAAATAATGGCTTAATTCTTTTAATAATCAAAGGAATTATATGTGTTATAGTTCCAAACGTTTTCATTATCGCATTCTATCACAAAACCCCTGAATTTCAATATATTTTGAAGATTAGAAAATCCTTAATTAAGGAACTTGTTTTTAAGAAGAAAAAAACAACTGTTGTCGGCAAGGAAACGACCGGGGCGGGAGTGGCTCGATCTTAAATGCACTTTACAAGTGGCTACATATAATAAATGAATCTATCAGAAGGGATTTTCTTCCGGGATTGCCCGCTTGAAAGAGGCTGGAAATGATAGGTTTGTGTGTCAGAATTGGTTGTATATTGGATCATCTTGTATCATTTTGGCAAGAATTGATAAGATCGTTTCAAAAGCAGGGATTTCTGGAGATCTGCTTAATATAGTTCGCTGGTTCATGCACCTAAGTAATGGGAAATATAACAGCAATGAAAAAGACCTGGGGAATTACTAAACTAATTGCTCGAAACGCTTTACTGTTGCCGAGATGCACCTCCGTGCGAACCGATAACTTTTTGAATTACATTAACGCGTTACCACCATCAGATTACATCATATACAAGGCCTCTATTAAAAGGAAGAATAAGATACGCGCATTTTTTGCATGCAAATATATTGTGGGACAAGGAATTGAGATAGGAGCTCAAGGATCTCCTCTTCAAGTTGACCGAAACAAAACAACAGTTACTTATGTAGATCGAATATCTAACGAACAAACCACCACTCTTCATAATTTAAGTGCTCAAGAATTAACGTCTATTAATATCCTTGCAGAGGCTGATAATTTAGACATGTTTAGAAATGAATCTCTCGATTTTGTCATTGCTAATCATTTACTTGAGCATATTCCCAATCCTGTAGCAGCTATCGAGGAGTGGCTCCGTATTCTAAGAAACAATGGAGTACTCTATCTATCATTACCAAATTATTGCTGCAATGAATATGATTTCCAACGAAGACCTGCAAGTTTAGATCATATCATAGATGATTTCCAGAACAAAAAGAAGGATAAGAAGGAAGAGCATTGGAAGGAATTTGTTGAAATAGTAGAAGGGTTTCCGCGGGATAGCCTTGACTTTTCAAAGTGTCTGCATGAACAGTACCGGTTGAAAGATAATAGAATTCATATGCATGTGTTCAACAAAGAATTGATCGATGATATTATCGAATATATCAAGGCCAATCTATATAGTAATCTTCATGTTATCGATTTCTTTAGTTTTAAGTATTCCTTCGAGATTATCGTTATTTTAAGAAAGCAACAATTGACCACAAGCACGTCAGGGTTGGAGATCTTGGCAAGATTAGCAAGAAATGTTCGATTGCTTGCGATTGGTAAATAATCCACGTTGAGCAACAATAACTCCTGTAATCTGGTGTGGGAGAATACCAAAAGTAGAATTGGCCAATGTCTTGGTCGGCGTTCTCCTGCCGCCAGCGGTCGTGCTGTCTTTCGTGCGACCAGAAATGGGCCTTGCTGCTTGCCTACCGGTTCAAAGACGAGGTGCTTGCCGAAATACAGAACCGGCAGTGGGTGTTTACCATTCCGAAGCGGCCGCGGGTTTAATACTTGACTGGGGGCAACTGTCAGGTGAATACCATCACCGTACATGCTTATTATGAAACAAGTTTCGTTTCCAATTATTCAAAAGACCTTTGATAACAAATTTGAACAATACTTTAATCAGATATTCGAATGTTATTTCCCTCCTCAACACTTCTCTCCACTTTTTGAAATGGTTTGTAATTGCGATTAATTGCTTTTGATTGATTTTTTTCTTTTGAATGGAAATTTCAACAGCTTCTTCAAATTTTTTGGAAGAAAAATCCCAATCATTCCACTTTTCCGCAGTCTCTTTAGCGCCCAGTTTTAGTCTTTCTAATTCATGCGGGTTTGCTTTCAAATAGTCTATCAAGTCAATCACCTTTTTTTCATCATTAGTTTTAACAACTAAAGAGTTATAGCCATGCCTGATATATTCATCATGCCCAGTCACATCATAAACAATAGCGGTACCACCACAGTGAAACATTTCAAGCGGCGGACCAAACATTCCTTCAACATAGCTTAGCTTAACAAGAACATCACAGGACCGATAAACCTCTGCCGTTTTAAAAATAGGGACCTTCGATATCAATCTATCAACCCCTGGATAATTTTTCGTTTCAGTTGATGTTAAAAGCCATACCTCATCAGCCTTTGATTGTTTACATATTTTAATGGTGTTTTCAACATTTTTAAAAAAAACCCCCAAAGGGCCTTCAACCAGCACTCTTAATTTACTCTTTTCTCTTTGCGAAAATACAGGCCCATCTGATTTATAAAAATCTTTTCTAATGCCATTTAATACCACCTCAGCATCAAGATTATAGTTTCCCTTTAAATAATTTTTTATCCAGGTAGCTTCGGTTATTACATTAAAACCAAAAAAATATGTTGAATCAGCATAATTTCTCTCAAATTTATTTTGAGGGGGGTAAAATTTCGATTCTATGGATTGAGTAAAATACAGGTATGCTTTTGATTTTAGCCTATAAGCATCATAACAGGTGCCCCACCACGTGGCTATAACAGCATCGAATTCAATTTCTTTTGCTTCTTCAAATGTCATCCATTGTAGTTCTCTTGCCTCAGGATGCCAAAAGAGGTCTTCAGGTTTCAACCTGTTTTGCATGACCATAAAAACATCTTTATTGCCCCTTCGGTTAATCCTGATTGCGTGCTCAAAAATCACATAAGTCCCACCGCTAAAAACTGTACTACCCAAAATAAAGCATATTTTCATTTTTAGACCTTCGCTATTATACTTATTATTAACTTCAGGCTCACTTAGGAACCGTAAAGTCCTATTTTAATATCAGTAATTTCTCCAATAAACTCTCTAGTAAGAATCCCCTCTCGATTTCCACAAGATCGCTGGATGTCCCCCAAGTGTGATTTAAAATAATTCACAGCGATTTTTATTGCATTTTATTACTTTTAAACATGCCTAATACCTCAAATCAAGAACTTATTATCTGACGAAAAGTATATTTAAAAACAATTACAAAATCCTGTCGTGAAGAGATAATTCATTCCAATATTTTGCATAACTATCGCTGTTAAACAGGATTTCATTGTTCAGTAAAATAAAAACATGCTTATTGATTAAAACAAATAATGTATTTTAGAAGCACGCATTTAATAGTATCTTTGAGCTCTAAAGGAGAGCTATGTTAAACCCGAGACGCAATACGACACTCTGCTCACAATAGTACCCAAAAGGATACTGGTATTGGGGTTGCTCGGCTAAGATAGTCGCCGTATCAATTGAAAAATAAAAACAGAACACATTAAAAAATCGAATCTAATTCCTTAACAGACCTCCCACTATGGCCGAAAAAGACTTCTCATTATTCGATATTCTTGTTGCTTTGCTCAAGAGAAAAAAGTTCTTAATTGTTAACTTTTTTACAGTCTTTCTGGTTGCTATCGGCCTATCGTTGTTATTGCCAAAATCGTATAAATCAACACTCGTATTTATTCCCCCCGGCCAATCAGCTTCAGGCATACTTTCAATGCTTGGAGGCGAAATGTCTCCCGATGCGTTAATGGGTTCAAAATTTTCGAAAAGACAATATATTTCTCTTTTGCAGTCCCGGGAACTGCGTGAACAACTTATCAATAAATTTAATCTGCTTGAAGTATATAAACTCGGGAAAATGAAAAACAGTCTTGATTTGGCATTGAAGGCATTAGACAAAAGTATTATTATCAAAGAAGAAGAAGAAGGCGGGCTTGGGATAACCGACGTTTTGACAGTAAGCATTACCGTTGTCGACGGCAAGGCCCAAAGGGCCTCTGATATGGCAAACGGTCTCTTTGACTTGCTGGAAAAAAAGGCCCTGGAAATGAACCAACGGGAGTCCGATCTGCAAATCGAGTTTCTTAATCACCAGATGTTCTTGGACGACACCCTTCTTGTCCGGGCGCGGAACGAACTTAAAACGTTTCAGATGACCTATAAAATGTATGATATTCCCTCACAAGTAAGGATGACCGTCCGAGCCCTTTCGCAACTTGAAGCTGACAAGATGTCTTTGGAATTCCAGAAAACGTATCTTTTAAAGTCTTTTTCTTCTCAGTATTCTGAAGTTACCTCCTTAAACGAAAAACTGGCCGTTTGCAATCAAAAAATTGCTGACCTTGAAAAACAATACAACTCCGGCCTGATTCCGGGCCTTCAGAAATCTCTCGATCTTTCCGATGAATATCTTGATCGTCTCAAGGAAGTTGAAACCTACGTTCAACTCAAGTTCCTATTGCGACAGCAACTTGAAATTGCGAAGATGAAGCTGCTGAAGAGTTATACGGGGATCAATTTGATTGATCATGCACGGCCGGCCCAATACAAGTTCAAGCCCAAAAGGGCCTATGTCGTACTTGTTTTGACTTTTTTATATATGGCATTGCTGCTATTTTGGATTCTTTTTAAGAACTACTATGACTTTATCCGACAAAATCACCCAGAAAAAATGAAGCAACTTCTCGACGCAATTAAAATAAAATAGCTTTTCCATCATACGCTTTTGCCAAACGATTTGAACGAGTATTTTCCTTAAAAATCACTGCGTTTTCATGCTCCCCTCGTGTTTCGTGCGATCGTATTGCTCAATAACTTCAAGGTGTTATCCCGGTGCGAACAAACTTTGGATTTGCCTATCACCTAAAATTGGCCGCCGCGTTTGTGCTAATTTTTTCGTAAAAGCACTGCATCTTGGTGGTTGTTAATACCGCGCTCTATATAGCGAACCACTTTGAAATAATTTGACCATTCACGATAAATATATTCCTGTGTATGATAAGCAGTTTGATAAAAATCTGGCAACTTGTCGAGTTTTAAATTTCCAGTTGCACCTGTCGTAAACAAAAATCCGTGTGATCGAATTCGGTTCTGGAGCGAAGGGGACAAACTATTAATACAGTACTCACCATGCACAGTCAGAATTATCGTCGCGCCAGGCTTGGCTACACGGTGAAGTTCACGAAGCCACGCTTTTTGAAATTCCTCATCCAAATGAGTGAAGACAGATATTGCGTATATCAAATCAAAAGTGTTGTCTGTAAAAGGCAGAGGGGGCTGATATCCATTCGTACTCCATCGAATACGAGGCAAATGTTTTTCACACCAACTCACAAGTTCCATGTCAATATCTGTACCATAGAGCTGGCATGATGGCGGCGCATCTTGGAAATAATGCATAACCCTCCCAGATCCGCAACCGAAATCCAAAACATTTTGAAATGAGTAAATGTCACGATTTACAATAGCACACAGATCGCGTATGTTCTGTGCAAGGATTTTTCCTACATTAAAATAAGATTCCACATCTAGGCGTCCATGCACTCGGTACCGAAGCTTGGCGGGTGGGAGAGGAGTATAGGCAGGATTCTGACGATCTTTCCAGTCATGGAGCCTTGTTATTGCGAGTTTCAACCCAAATACAAGAAACTTGTAAACATAGTATGAGGTATAAATCGGTTTAATTGCCTTTAAAGCTTCACGATCTATCATATTAAATCTCCTTATCTAAAACAATATATCTAATAAACCGTTTTCCGGAAAAACGCACCCGGTTATTTAAGCGATATGCCCGTTGTCGACATACTCAGCGCAACATGCTTTACGCCTTTCTGCGCTTTAAGCATGCTCGCCAGCTTCTCCACCTCGCGAGCCTTGCCCTTTACCGCGACGATTTCGAGGCAGTTGTGGTGGTCAATGTGGACGTGCTGGCTTGAGATGATGAGCGGCTGAAAATCATGCTGGATGTCCATGAGCCTGTTCACCAGTTCCCTCTTATGGTGGTCATAGCTCAAGGTGACGGCGCCCGCCACCTCGTTGTCGCACAGCCATTGCTTTTTGACAAGGTCTTCACGGATAAGGTCGCGTATGGCCTCGGAGCGGTTCCTGTAGTTGCGGCCCTTTATATGACTGTCAAATTCGTCAATAAGGCTTTTTTCGAGCGAGACGCCGAAACGGTAGAGTGTGCTCATAGAAATAATCCTTTTGATTGTATGGGTAGACGCGTTGATGGGTTAACGCGTTGACGAGTTAAAAATATAGTTCACCTTTTTGTATCTGCAACTCGTTTACCCGTCTACTCGTAAACGCGTCTACTTTTTAGTGCGCCCCTTTGCCCGTAAACACCACAAGAATGGTGTGCAGCATGATTTTAAAATCGAGCATGAGCGACATGTTTTCGAAATAATAAAGGTCGTACAGCACTTTCTGCTTCACATCCTCTATTGACGCGTCGTATTTGTGCTTCACCTGGGCCCAGCCCGTAATGCCGGGCTTCATCTTGATACGGCGAACATACCAGGGTATCTCCTGCGACAGCTGCTGGATGAAAAACGCGCGCTCGGGCCGAGGGCCCACAAGGCTCATCTCGCCCTTGAGTACGTTGATGAACTGGGGGATCTCGTCGATGCGCGTTTTGCGCAGCAACCTGCCGATGGGCGTGATGCGCGGGTCCTGCTTGCTGGCCCACATGGGGCCCGTGCGCTTTTCCGCGTCGTGGTACATGGAGCGGAATTTGTGCATGATGAACGGCCTGCCGTTCTGCCCCACGCGCTCCTGGTTGTAAACCGCCTTTCCCGGCGAGGAAAGGCGGATGACGGCGGCGACGGCCAGCCACACGGGCGACCCCAGAACGAGCACGGCGAGCGACGCCGTAATGTCGATGATGCGCTTTATCTGCGCTTCCCACGCCGGCATGTGGTCCGAAAGCAGGACCATGAGCGGCACGCCGAAAATCTGGTGCGTCTTGAGGTGGCCGCTTATCACGTCCATGAGCGAGGGCACCATGTAGATGATAAGCCGCAGGTCGCCGCAGTAATTGACGATCTTGAGGATCTCGTTGGCCGAGCCTGACACGTGCGAAACAATAAGGCCCGTGACCCGCTCTTTTTTCACCAGGGCAGGGATGTCGGAATAGGTCCCGTAAACAGGCAGTCCGCCGCACACGCTTCCCTTAAGTCTGCCGTCGTCGTCGACAAAGCCCTTCACCTCGTAGCCGAGCTGGGGGTAATGTTTTATTTCGTCAAGCAATTTTTTGCCCGACTCCTGCGCGCCCACGATGAGCACGCGGCTTACACCGATGCCTTTGCGGAACAGCCAGGCAAGAAGGCTGTGCATGAAAAAGCGGTCGGCCGTGGCGAAAAAGAGGATGCTCACCGCATAGGTTGCAATGACCGCGAATTTCGTCCGGGTAAAAAGCACGGACACGTCGCCGCTCGTGCCGAACTCCATGATCTGCGACGCGCTCGTTATGAGGATCAGAAGGAAGACGCCGATGACGATGGTACGGACCACCACGAAAAACTCATCGAGACGTGATTCCTTGTACCAGTCGCGGTACAGGCCGGTAAAAAAGAAAAGCAGCACCCAGCCTGCCGCCATGATTATTGCCAGGGTGATATAGGTGGAAAATTCGAGGTCCGGCTTAAAACTTTCAGGAAAGATATTACTCTTGTACCGAATCCAGAACGCGGTGGCGAACGCGACATTAAAGGCGATGACGTCGAAGAGGAACGTGAGGGCTTTTTCGATGAATCTGACAGCCATAACTGTTTTATTTCCCCGGTATAATTAATACTCTGGAGCGCTGAGCGGGTGCAGCCGGGAAACTAACTATAGAGACAAAGAAACAAAGTGACAGAGTGACAAAGTTTAAGGCCCCTTTTCCGTTTTGCGCCGGTTTTTTACTTTGTCTCTTTGTTACTTTGTAACTTTGTTTCTTTTTTTACACCCTTGGAGCACCCGATTACCACGAAATGACGAAGGAGAGATATTTATCCCCTTATATTCTTTATCTGAATTTGCCCTTTATAAACGTCTCGAATAACGTTACGCCGGTGTACATGAATTTACCGACAGCTGATTTTTCGCAATAGGAAACGCTTCCGTCTTTGTCAACCCCGGCCCCGCAAACGGCAAACGGCACCGGCGCGGCATGGTGGGTCTTGAGCGGAATGGGCGTGGCGTGGTCGGGCAGCACCATGATGCGCAGGTCCTTGAATTCGTCCCGCATCTTAAGCACCTCGCCCACGATGTTGGTATCGAACTCCTCGATGGCTTGGATTTTCTTTTCGAGCGACCCTTCGTGCGAGGTCTCGTCGGGCGCCTCAATGTGGACAAACACGAAATCCTCGCCCGCCAGCGCCGTATGCGCGGCAGCCACCTTGCCGGCATAGTTGGTGCCTAGGTAGCCGGTGGCGCCCGGAACGATCCGCACGTTGAGGCCGGCGAGCACGCCGATGCCGCGCACCAGGTCCACGGCCGATATCACGGAGCCGGTTATTGAAAAACGCTCTCTCATGGTTGGCAGCGCTACTGCCTTGCCCTGGCCCCAGAGCCAGATGTCGGTGGCGGGTTTTTTCCCCTGCGCCTCGCGACGCTTGTTGACAGGAGAGGAGGCAAGCACCGGCCGCGCTTCTTCCATGAGCCGGCGAACGATGTCCTGGCCCGCGCCCACCGGAAGATGCCCGGTGTATTCCTTGCCCGAAATATCATGCGGCGGAGTGCTGTCGAGCTTTCCTGTGGGGAAATCCGCGATCACGGAAATATGGCGGTAACTCACACCCGGATAAAATTTCACCGTGGAGGTCCCAAGCTCTGCTTGCAACGCTGCGATTATCTCATGGGCGTCCGAGGTCTCTATATGGCCGGCCGAATAATCTCCCATGAGCCCGCAGTTGAGCGTCACGAGGTTGCAGCGGAAAGCCACATCGGTTTTTTTAAGTTTTATGCCCATGCTCGCGGCCTCGATGGGCGCGCGGCCCGAATAATAGGCCGCCGGGTCGTACCCCATGAGCGACATGTTGGCAACGTCGCTTCCCGGCGCAATGCCGTCGGGCACGGTCTTTACAAGCCCCACGCGGCCCGCTTTTGCGACCGCGTCCATATTCGGGGTCTGCGCGTATTCGAGCGGGGTCCGGTTGTCAAGCTGCGGCAGCGGGAAGTCCGCCATTCCGTCACCGACTAAAATTGCGTATTTCATTGGTGTAAATTCTTCTTTCGCTCGATATTAAATAATTGCTGGGTCGCTGAGCGGGTGCAGCCGGGTACCACCCGATTCAAGCCCGAACCTTCCGCTGGGCGCACCCATGTGGCACCCGATTACCAAGAAACCAAAAACTGTTCTGATTCGTTTTTGTCAATATTTTTCTTTTTACGGCTCTCCGCGGGTGCCCCCCAACCGTAGATTGACTCTTGCAACTACACTCTCCCGGGGTGCACCCAAGAGGGGGTAGCGTAGTACCGGCCTTGCCGGGACGGAGTGAGGGATAGCGCCCGCCCAACGAAAAGGGCGGAAAGCGCACTTCCCCCGCCAGAATAATTTTTATGATCCCTTTTCTGCCCACTTTTCTATATACTTCATTATCGCATTCGCGTCCGCGGGCATTTTCACCGGCTTGTTGCTGCACCCTCCGGTGTTGATGCGCTGCGCGCCGGACAGCGTGGTTTTCCTGTCCGCGTCAAGAAAAAGCTCGTCCCGGTGGAACTCCACGGTATAGTCCGGGTCTTTGAGCAGGTGGCCGGTGAGAATGCAAACAACGGCGTCGGATTTTTTTATCACTCCCTTTTCGACAAGCTTTTTACATCCCGCTACGGTTGTGGCGGACGCAGGCTCGGAGCCAATGCCGTCCCTGCCCACCATGGATTTGGCTATGGCGATTTCCTCTTCGGAAACCTGGTCCACGATGCCGCGGGTCGAATCAACCGCGAACAGCGCTTTGTCAAAGCTCACCGGGTTGCCGATCTTGATGGCGGTGGCGCGGGTGTTTGCATGGACCGGGTGCAGGGTCCTGTCGCCCGAAATAAAACTGTTGTAAAGCGGGTTGGCGCCCTGCGCCTGAATGATCGCGATCCTCGGGACTTTTTTAATAAATTTCATTTTTAGCATTTCGTCAAAGGCCTTGCCGAACGAGCTTGAATTTCCCAGGTTCCCGCCCGGCACCACCACCCAGTCGGGCGCTTTCCACCCCAGCTGGTGCAGCATTTCGATCATGATGGTCTTCTGGCCTTCGATGCGGAACGGATTGATCGAGTTGAGCAGATAAATCGAACCGCGATTGCAAAGCTCTTCCACGATTTCCATGGCCTTGTCGAAATCGCCCGCGATCTGGATGGTCAATGCGCCGTAGTCGAGCGACTGCGACAGCTTGCCGTAGGCTATCTGGCCGTCGGGGATGAACACGATGCTCTTCATGCCCGCGCGCGCCGCATAGGCAGCCATGGACGCGGAGGTGTTGCCGGTGGATGCGCATGCAACCATGCAGGCGCCGAGTTTTTGGGCCATGCTCACCGCGGTGGTCATGCCGTTGTCCTTGAACGATCCCGACGGGTTAAGCCCCTGGTGCTTTGCGCAAAGTGAATCCATGCCGCAATACGAGGCGCATTTCGGCATGCTGAAAATGGTGGTGTTGCCTTCACCCATGCTCACGATGTCGCTGAACGGCCGGAACGCGGGAAGAAATTCCCGGTACCGCCACACGCCGCTTCTGTCAAGGAGTTTCCTCGACATGAGCCGCTTGTCGAACAGCAATCTCAGCGCGGCCGCCGATTTGACGTCCAGGGGACCAATGCAATTGTCAACTTCAAGCGTGCGGCCGTCATCGCTGCGGTAGCGCACCTCGGTGATGGGATAGGTCTTTTCGCCGCCGCCAAAGGCTTTTAAGAATGGTTTTTTCATGATGAACAAGTTCTGGTTGATGGTTGAAATTTACCTTTTCATTCGCCTCACCTCATCTCCCCGGCCCTTCGATCCTGCTCAGGGCCACCCCTCTTCCCCTCTCCACGAGTGGAGAGGGGAAGAGGGGATGGGGGAGAAAGGGTGAGGCGAAAACGAATAAGCGCAAACTGTCAATTTTAAAAAGACTCTGTTTTTTCCTCTTGGCTGCCGATTTCCTTACTTTGTCACTTTGCAACTTGGTTACTATGTCACTTTTTAATACGTCTGCCCCATAATCCTGATCACATGGGTTTTTTTCTTGATATAATCCATTGTTTCTATCTCGGTAAGCGCGTCCCTTATGTTCTTCTCCACTGCCTTGTGGGTGAGCATGACGACCGGCACGCAGCTTTCCTCGGTGGACTCTTTCTGGAGCACCGAGGCAATGGAGATGGAGTATTTACCCAGCACTGTGGCTATCGAGGCGAGCACCTTGGGTTTGTCCGAGACCCAAAAACACAGGTAATAGCGCGACACCACGTCGTCAATCGGCTTCACCGCAAGCTCATTGTTGAGCCGGTAATAGCGCATGGGGATGCGCCGGGGCGCTCCCGCGGAAATATTCCGGGCAACGTCGATGATGTCGCTCACCACTGCAGAGGCGGTGGGAAGCTCGCCCGCGCCCCTGCCGTACAACAGGATCGGACCCACGGCATTGCCTTCCAGCAGCACGGCGTTAAACACATCGCCCACCGAAGCAAGGATGTGGTTCTTGTGCAGCATGGCAGGGTGGACGCGCACGTCGATCTGGGAATCGCCCGCGGTCTTCCTTATGATGCCGAGCAGTTTTATGCAATAGCCAAGGTCCTTGGCAAACGCGATGTCCTCCTTGGAAATGTCGGTGATCCCCTGGATGAAAACCTTGCTCATGGGCACATACCCGCCGTGGATGAGCGACGCCATTATGGCCACCTTGTGTCCGCTGTCGCCCCCGCCGATGTCGAGGGTCGGATCGGCCTCGGCGAATCCGCTCTTCTGGGCCTTCTTGAGCGCGGTGTCGAATAAAAGCCCCTTGTCGGACATCTGGGTAAGGATGTAATTGCAGGTGCCGTTGATGATGGTTTTCACCGTGGTGATTTCATTGGCAAGCAGTGCTTCCCGTATGGTCTTTATAACAGGCATGCCGCCGCCCACCGACGCTTCAAAGCTCACCGATACCCCGTTTTTCTCGGCAAGCTCAAAAATTTCCGGGCCGTGCTCCGCGATAAGCGCCTTGTTCGCGGTGATCACGTGCTTGCCCTTGGAAAGGGCGGCCAATATCAGCTCTCTCGCAAAGGTGGTGCCGCCCACAAGCTCAACAACAATGTGGATGTCCTTGTCGTTGACGATGTCGTTTGCATTGTCAGTGCACACCGCGCTGCCCACCGGAAGCTCGGCAAAGCGGTTTGCGGCCTTGTCTGCGATGCGCTTTAGGCACAACGACAGCCCAAGGCTGTCGCGGAAAAAAGTCGCCTTCTGCGATAGCATCTTCACCACCCCGCCGCCAACGGTCCCGGCGCCAATAAGGCCGATGTTTATGTCCTTCATATAATTCCCTTTCCTCACTGCCCTGCCATGCTATTTCGGGATATGGTAAGGCATTATCCTATAGCTTTAGGAATATACATTATTACCTATGAAAAACCGTCTGGCAGATATGTTAGGAAAAATGGAAGGAAAGGTAAAAATGGGTGGTAAGAATTTTTAATAAAGAATGCTGAGAGAAACAAGATTTAAAAATAAAATTTTTCTTTGTCTTCGCGTTAGGCAGGACTGGAGCGGTGTGCTGGAGCGCATTACCGGCCGACCCCGCCGCAAGGCATAGGGGCGGTCCGGCAACGAGGCCGAATGGCCGAGCCCGGAAGGAGGGCCGACCCGAGTAAAGCGAGGGAAACGCCCATTTTATTTTGAATTAACCTTCGTTGAATTTATTCTCAAACAGCTTCGCGATCGCCTCTACCGCCTTTTCCTCGTCTTTGCCGTTTGCGCAGATCGTTATTTTCTTGTTGCAGGCCGCTGCGAGCATCATGACGCTCATGATGCTTTTGGCGTTTGCCGATACGCCGTCTTTTTGCAGCCAGATGTCAGCTTCGAAGGCGCCCGATGTCTGGACAATGAGCGAGGCCGGACGGGCATGGAGTCCAAGGATGTTAATAACCGTCACTTCACGTTGAATCATGGAGCCTGTTTTTTAGTCTCCTTCTTGAACCCGAGCTTGAGCCTGAGCTTGAGCCCGTCCTTCTGTACCTCCGAAAGAAGAGAATCAAGGTCTCCCACCGCCTTTTTAAGGTCTTTGTAAAACTGTTCGTCGGTGAGGAGCATGCCCATAGAGCCTTCGCCCTTTTCGAGGCGTTTTACCATGGTCTGCAGCGAGGTGGTAATGGTGTCCACGGTGCTTGCGATTGCCAGCGCACGCGAGGTAAGAAGAGTACCGTTGGATACCATGGTATTGATCTGGGCCTTGTTCGAATCGAGCAGTTCCTTGATGTCGGAGGTGACGGTTTTAACATTGGTGAGGCTTTTGTCTATTTTGCCCTTGTTGTCCTTCACCAGGGACTGCGCGAGCCGTGTAACGGTGTCGAGCCTGCCCACAATGCGGTTAAAGGACCGGAAAAACACGGTGTCGCCCACGGTGCTGTCCACAATGGACGCGACGTTCGCGACAAGCGTGCGCACGTCGGTAAGCACCGTGCCCAGCATCCCCATGGCTTCGGCGATGCCGGAATCGAAGTTGCCTTTAAGGACAGTGATGTGGCCTTTGCCGCTGGGTTTTACCGCCGCGCCCCTGTCGGACAGGCGGATGGAAATCATGCGCTCGCCCATGAGCCCGATGTTCTGGATGGTGATTGTTGACGAATCGGTAAGCGTGATGTCCCGGTCAAGCCTGATCACGACCTCCACCTTTGTGCCGCGGAGTTTGATCGACTTCGTAACGCCCTTTGAAACACCGTTGACCTTGATCGGGTCGCCTTGCGAAAGCATCCCCACATCGGGAAACACCACCGTGTATTCGACCATGGACCGCGCAATGGTGCTGCTTTTAAGCCATAAAACGCCCGCGATAAGGATGAACAGCGCGATAATAATGAACCCGCCGACTATGAATTCCATATTGTTTTTTTTCACGCCGACATCCTTTCGAGACACCCCTGAAACGCGTTGGCGAGCAGACGCGGCCGCTGCCGGCCGGCCCTTGCTTCATATGAGAAAATACTTTTTTGTCAAACTCTTTTATAGTACTTTTTCCGTGCCGGCGCATTACCGGCAGGCAGTGCCGCGGCCACATCCCTGAAGCTGCGGATGCCGCCGTCCGTTTGATGCCCCTTTAATCTTTTTGCGGCTCCCGGTTTTTATCTTTTCCCTTATGGCTTTTAATTTTCTCGTTGATTTTTTTTAACTGGCGTTCCACTTTGGTAATTGCGGCCTCAATGGCCTTGCCGAGATTTTCGGCCCTCGCGGTCGCCGCCACGGTGTGACCCGCCATGTGTATCACGATTTCCATGATTTCCTTCCCGCGCTCCTTGTCGAGAATCACATGGCACGAGGAGATGCGGTCATAGAATTTCTGCAGGCCCTCTATTTCGGCGGTTATTTTGTCCTGAAGGCCCTGTGATGCTTTTTCGTGGCGTGATGTGATCTGGATTTCCATGAATACTGTCCTCCTGGTTGTTGTTGTTGAATAATCTGGGCGTTCCCCCGCTTCGCGGGGTCGGTCTCCCTGCGGGCTCGGCTATTCGCCTCGTTGCCGATCCGCCCCTATGCCTTCGGCGGGGTCGGCCGGCAATGCGCTCTGGCGCACCACTCCGGTCCACCTAACGCGAAAACAAAAAACCATAAAGAAACAGCAAAAGTAATTACCGTTGTTTTCTGTTTCTTCAACTTTCAACTGTCAATTTCTTTCCATTTGCCATTTCTTCTGCCCGGTAGGAACTCCGCACAAACGGGCCGGAACTCACCTCTGTAAACCCCATTGCAAGCGCCTGTCGTTTGTATTCGTCAAATTGCTCCGGCGTTACAAACTCTTCCACTGGCAGCTGGTCCTTTGACGGCCTCAGGTACTGGCCAATTGTCAAAAGCGAACATCCCGTATTCCGGATGTCGCCCATCGCGGAAAACACCTCCCCGGGCGTTTCGCCCAGGCCCACTATAAGTCCCGATTTGACATTTAATTGTACCTCATGTCGCGCCGCTTTTGCAAGTATTTCGAGCGAGCGCCCATATTTTGCCTGCGGCCGCACAACCGGATAAAGCCGGACAACGGTCTCGATATTGTGGTTGAAAACATGGGGGCCCGCGTTAAGCACCGTGTAAAGCGATTCGCTGTTTCCGCAGAAATCGGGCACCAGCACCTCAACAGTCACGCTGGGTAGGTCCTGTTTAATCAGGCGTATCACCGCTGCAAACTGGCCCGCGCCGCCGTCGGGCAAATCGTCGCGCGTCACCGACGTGATTACGGCATGCATAACGCCCATGTGCGCAACCGCTGCGGCCACGCGGCGCGGCTCGTCTTTGTCAAGAGGCTGCGGCGTGCCGTGCGTTATTCCGCAAAAACCGCAGGCGCGGCTGCATATTTTTCCCAGAATGAGGAACGTCGCCGTGCCCCGGCCGAAGCATTCGCCGCGGTTGGGGCATTTTGCCTCGGCGCACACGGTGTGAAGGCCCGCATCGATCAGAGACGCTTCAAGCTCACGCAGCGCCCCGGCCGGGGCAAGGGGCCGCTTGAGCCATGGGGGCAGACGAAGATTTTGCGCCTGCGGCTCGCAGGGCCGGGTGTCAATCATATTTCTGCCTCATGCGCGCCGGAAGGAGTTTCCCCTGCTCGCGGTATTTGGCCACGGTGCGGCGCGCGACCGTGAACCCTTCGCGCGACAAAATGTTTGCCAGCTTCTGGTCGGAAAGCGGTTTTTTCGTGTTCTCGCTTTCAATAAGCTCGCGGATGCGGTTTTTGATTTTCTCGGCTGATACGTCCCCGCCCTCAAAGTCCTGGCCCATGGATTCCGTAAAAAAATATTTGAGCTCGAATATTCCGTGCGGGGTCTGGACATACTTGTTGCTCGTGACGCGGCTCACCGTTGAAATGTGCATGCCCACCATGGTGGCGATGTCCTGCAGTTTAAGCGGGTTGAGGTTGGGCGGGCCTTTTTCAAAGAAATCCATCTGGCGCTCCACGATAGCCGACATCACCTTGAGCATGGTGGTGCGCCGCTGCTCTATGGAGCGCACGAGCCATGCTGCGCCGTTGAGCTTTTCGCGTATGTAATTTTTGACCTCTTTTTTCGCCGTCCCGCCGCGCTTGATGAGCTGCATGTACGAGCGGTTGATGTGGAGCATGGGCACGGAACCGTCGTTGAGATACACCTCGAACTGGCCTTCCACCTTTTTAACAATCAGGTCGGGCACGATCGTGGAAGGGATTTCGCCGGTGACAAGTGAACCTGGCCGGGGATGAAGGGTCTTGATCTCGTCGGCAGCCAGCTGTACTTCGTGTACGTCAACGCCCATCTGGCGCGCTATTTCGGGGAGCTTCAGCTTCTCGAACAGCTCCCACGCGTCGGTGATGATCCGCATGGCAAGGGAATTTTCCCTGTGCCTTCCGGCGAGCTGGAGCTTCAGGCATTCCTGGAGGCTGCGCGCGCCAAGACCAGCCGGCTCCATGGTCCAGATGACCTTGAGAGCCTCTTCAACCTCGACTTCGGAGATGCCGAGGTAGTCGGCAATGTCCTTTAAGGAAAGACGGAGATACCCGTCGGGCTCCAGGCTGCTTATAAGAAATGTTACTAGCAGTTTCTGTTTTTCTTCGATGTTTTTATCGTTGAGCTGTGCAGTGAGGTGTTCGTCGAACGAAACCTGCTGCACCGGCTGGGGCTCCCAGTGCTCCTTGTTGGGGTCCGTTTCCTCGCTCACCCGGCCCCCAAGATCGAACCCTTCCTCTAAATATTCCTCCCAGTTGACGTCGTCCTCGTTGACCTCTAGTTCCTTGTCATCTTCTTTTTCCGCAAGCTCGTCCTTCGTCTCCTCGTCCTTGTCCGGCTCTTCTTCATCGGCTTCCTCTTCTTCCGATTCTTCCAGGACCGGGTTCATTTCCAGTTCGGTCTTTAAAAGCTGCTCAAGCTGAAGCGTGTTCACCTGCAGAAGCTTCAATGACTGTATCATCTGGAATGACAGTTTCTGCTGCAGCCGCATGGAAAGGTCGAGACCGAGGTTCATCGAAAATTCATCCTCTTAGAAGAGCTGAATCAAATATCGTGCCATATGAAATCTATAATAAAGTATATCAGGAAAAATGGAAAAAAAATAATGAAAAAAAATTCTGTGAATAAAATCAATAGTCCTGACTTGCTTAAAAATAAATAATAAAGCAGGGCGTTCCCCTGTTTGTCGAGGTGAATAATTATTCACCTCGACAAACAGGGTCGGTCTCCCTCCGGGCTCGGCTTGTCAGCCTCGTTGCCGGACTGCCCCGATGCCTGTCGGCGGGGTCGGCCGGCAATGCGCTTTAGCGCACCACTCTGGTCCACCTAACGCGGCGACAAACTTCTATTTCGTCAATTATTTCCCGTGGCGCCAATCGAACAGTTATTGCCGTGGTATTCGCGCAAGGTCGGACTGGAGGTCGCGCTGGAGCGCGATGCCGCCCGGATCCGCCGCAAAGCGGCATAGGACCGTGGCGGCCCGAGGCCTGCAGCCGAGACCGGAAGGAGGGCCGGTGCCGAAGGCAGGCGCCCAGATCTTCTGTTTAGTTTTAAAACAAGTTGAGCCGATTAAATACACACACCCCTTTTACTAGGGTTTTATCGTTTTCATAAGAAAACGATATTTTTACCTGAATATGGCTTTTTCTTTTTATTTGTGATATTTTATCGGCAGAGGAGTAAAACCATTATGCCGAATGTTTTCGAGTATACGGACTACAGGAAATACCTTGCCAACTGGTACAATGAGAAAAAAGCCTCCAATTCGTCGTTTTCTTATAATGCGTTTGCACAGAAGGCAGGTTTTAAAAACAAGGGGTTCTTCCACACGGTCATTTATGACAAGCGGAACCTGTCAAAACCCAGCGCAATTAAAATCTGCCAGGCAATAGGCCTTACTAAAAGCGAAACCGATTATTTTGAAAATCTCGTTTTCTTCAATCAGGCTGCTGACCTTAAAGAGCGCAATTACTTTTACGAAAAGATTAATGCAGTACGAAGCCCGTACAAAACAGCATCAAAGGCAAAGCAGATTCGAAGCGACCAGTATGAGTTCTACTCAAAATGGCATCATAGCGCGGTGCGGTCCATTATAGATATGTATGATTTCAAAGGTGACTTTAAATGGCTTGCTAAAATGGTTATGCCCCCGCTGTCGGTAAAACAGGCAAAGCAATCCGTTTGCCTGCTCGAAAAATTAGAAATGATAATGAAACAGAACAATGGCATCTACAAAGTAACGGATCAAAGCATTACAACGGGAAAAGAGGTCGTGGGGCTTGCCGTACAGAACTTCCACATGGAATGCGCTGAACTCGTAAAAAAAGCCATACAGGAAATACCCAAAACCCGGAGAAACGTAACAGGCCTTACCTTGGGAATCTCACACAAAAGCTACGAACAAATCTGCAGAGAAATACAGGAGTTCCAGGAAAAAATAATGGATATCGCGAACAAAGACAGCGAAGCGGACAGAGTATATCAGTTCAACTTCCATCTGTTTCCCATTTCGAAAGCCGACGATGAAAGGAAACGTAAATCATGACACTGCGCACCCTACGGTTGCTTTTTCTCACCAACCTTGCCGCTTGCTTTCTTGTTCTGCAATTCCAATGCAGCCCGACGCAGCATGCGGGTAATTCTTCACAGGCAGGCAACGGCATGGTTATGGGAATGCTTTATGAGCCGGACGGAATAACGCCGGCAAAAAACGCTATTGTGCATATCCGCAAAATAAACACGCTTGCCGACACCTCGAAACCGGGGCTATCGAAAAGGCTGGTAGATACTTCCACAGTTACGACAAACGACAGCGGCGTGTTCCGGATAGATACTATTGATACGGGCACTTACGTTATCGAAGGTACAAGCGGCAACAATCTCGCCCTTATTGATTCCGTAAAGGTAAAAAATCCAGACAGTACAAAGGTCGTGTCTCCAGATACCCTGAAACCCGCAGGGGCCATAAAAGGAATTATCAATCTTTCCGAAGGCGGAGATCCAAGACAGGTTTTTGTGCTGGCCTTTGGAATTGACAGGTTTGCAAAAGTAAATCCGGACGGAAGTTTCAAGTTCGGCAATCTTGCCAGGGGATTGTACAACTTACGATTGATTTCAGGCCTTTCCAATTATGGTGTGTTGGACACGTCCGGGGTACTGGTTATCGCAGGAGATACGACTGACCTTGGCACAATAAGTCTTCCGTTTACCGGGATCCCGGCACCGAAAAACCTGAAAGTGTTATTTGACACTCTCAAACAATTCGTAATCCTCACCTGGGACCAAGCAGATACGGCATTAGTTGACGGGTACAATATTTATAGGGCAATTAAAGGACAAAATTTCAGCCTTATTACCCAGACACCTTTGTCTGAGACCACAACTACCTATTATGATTCCGCTGTCTCGGTCGGCAACACTTACGAATATAGGGTCGTTTCGCGAAGGGCGTCCGGAGAAGAAAGCCCGAAGGTTGATATTTTGGGAGATACCGTGATAGTGGTTTCTTCTTCCCTAGTGACAACCACATTTACTTGGAACCTGAATAATACGATTAATGATACGGCCAGCATTAACGATACGGTTAGGTTCTGCGTTGCTTATTCCAATCCGACCAGAAGAATAGAAAAGATTGTCTGGTATGTTGATAGCTTGAATTCAACTGTTGTCAAACAGAAAACGGATTCTTTGATGACGGGAAAGGACACCTTGATTTACTGGTGCAAGCTGGTGGAAAACAAGAAAATATTTTTAAGAGTGACTGATGAGACTGCAAAAATCTGGACGGATAGCGCTTTGGTTACGGTGGTGCAGGACGTACCGGTTCCATTTGCGGGTAATGACACGGCGGTTCATGCGAGCTCTCAATATACCCTGCATGGTACAGCCACTCAGCAATTTGGCAGGATTGTTTCATGGGAATGGAATATTAACGGCGCCGGGTTCAAAGTCACCTCTTCCGGCGATACAACGTTTACCACGCCGGATTTGAGCGTAAAATCGTTGATTTGCATTCTGCGAGTCACGGACGATGATGGTAACACCATTATGGATACCGTTTCTTTGACAAACGGAACATGGGGATCCATCGGCCCGGAAGTATCATCCGGCGGAAATGCTATCTGGCAATCCCTTGCTTTCGATAATGGCACCCCCTATGTTGCATTCGACGATTTCACAAATGGGCACGGCACGACTGTGATGCGATATAACGGGGCCGCCTGGGAACTGGTCGGTGACAAGGGATTTTCCTGCGAGCTTGGCTCTTGCCGTTCCCTTGCGATCAGCAATGGCGTCCCCTATGTCGCTCTTTTAGATTGCGAGAATGGATACAAAGCAACAGTAATGCGCTGTAACGGAAGTTCCTGGGAACCAGTCGGTGCACGGGGGTTTTCCGATGGTAGTGCCGGCTATCTATCTATTGCGGTCGACAATGGCATCCCCTATGTCGCGTTCAGTGATGGCGGGAATGGGAACAGAACGACAGTAATGCGATATAACGGGACCGCCTGGGAACCTGTCGGCGAAAAGGGATTTTCCGATTCTTCTTCTTGTCAATCTTTTGCCGTCGACAATGGAACACCCTATGTCTCGTTCATAGATAACTTTAACTTTGGCAAGATGACAGTCATGCGGTATAACGGGACCGCCTGGGATACTGTCGGTGCCGGTGAAATAGGGTATTCCGTGAGGGTTACGCCTAGTCAATCCCTTGCCGTCGACCATGGCACACCATACGTCGCGTTCTGTGATGTCGGGAATGGGTACGGGACAACCGTCATGCGGTATAACGGCAGCGCCTGGGAACCTGTCGGTATAAAGGGATTTTCCAATGGGCAGGCTTTTCATCAATCCCTTGCGATCGACAATGGCATCCCCTATGTCGCGTTCAGTGGTGTAACGACTGTAATGAGGTATATCGGGACCGCCTGGGAACCTGTCGGTATAAAGGGATTTTCCGATGGGTCTTGGTCTCTGCCATCCCTTGCCATCTACAATGGTACACCATATGTCGCGTTCAGTGATGGCGGGAATAAATTAACGGTAATGAAATTCTGGTAATTTATTCTGGCGTATAGTGTGTCAAGGCTGGATATCGCAGGATAATTGAAGTTGTAATAAATCTATTCAGCAATAAAAGTAAGCGAGATTGCTTCGGCGCTTCACTCCTCGCAATGACATTTTTTTTCCATCACTGTCGTTCGCGGGTGCGCCCAACGGATGTATGACTCTTGCAGCAGTCGGTACCCGGCCGCACCCAGGAGGGGGTAGCGAAGGACACCGCAGGCCGAAGGCCGAGGAGGCCGCCGCGAGGGGGATACTTCCCCCATAAAAACATTTTTATTCTTTATTATCAATCAATCCAATTTAAACTTCTGCCCTAAATAAATCCTCCTCGCCTCCGGGTTCTCCGCCAGTTCCTTTGAGGTCCCCGAAATGAGGATCTTTCCTTCTGAGATAATATAAGCTCTATCCGTAATTCTCAAGGTCTCACGAACATTATGATCAGTAATTAATATTCCGTAGTTCTTGCTCCGCAATTCGTGCACGATGCTCTGGATGTCTTCCACGGCAATGGGGTCTATGCCCGCGAACGGCTCGTCGAGCAGGATGAAATCGGGCTTGTTGGCAAGCGCGCGCGCGATTTCCACGCGGCGGCGCTCGCCGCCGGAGAGCTGGTAGCCCAGGCTCTTTTCGAGGTGCGCCACGTGCAGCTCGGAAAGCAGTTGATTCATGCGCTCTTTGCGCTGTTTCGCGGACATTGGTTGCGATTCGAGAATTGCCATGATGTTGTCGCCTACCGAGAGCTTGCGGAAAATGGACGGCTCCTGCGACAGGTAGCCGATACCCATGCGGGCCCGCTTATACATGGGTTTCTTCGAAATTTCGTTGTTGTCAAGGAATATATTGCCTTTGTTGGCGCGTATCATGCCCACGATCATGTAGAAGGTGGTGGTCTTGCCCGCGCCGTTGGGGCCCAGAAGCCCGACGATCTCGCCCTGGTGCACGCTGATGGACACCTCATCCACCACGCGGCGCTTGCTGTAGACCTTCACCAGGTCCTGGGTGCGGATTTCCCTGGCCGTATGGGCTGCGGCGATCGCCTCCGCCTGACCCGGGCCTGCTGTTTCCAAAGGTTCTACATTCACTTTGCTGTGTCCTTTACCGGGGCGGTTTTTGGTTTTTCCTGGATGCCGGCGTCTTTGGGCGCGGGAGGCGGCGTCGGCTGCGGCGCGTAAAACCCACGTACGCTGCCCGACAGTTTAACATGCGTGGCCTTGCCTTTTGCAAACGAGACCGTTATGCTGTCGCCGCTCGCCTCGTTCTTTCCCCTGCCGTCCTTTTCTTCCACATTGTAAATGCTTCTGGCGTTGCCCCACACCTTGACGCGGGAAACCTCCCCGCGGCTGTTGAACGACACGGTCATCTGCTTGCCGAAGGCCTCGTTGGTGGCCAGCGGGTTTTTAATAGGGTAATACTTGCTCTTGACGCTGCCAAAGGCCCACAGGGAGTCGATTTTCCCCGAATCGGTGAGAAACATCGAGATGCTGTCGCCCAGCAGGTGCGTGAGCGTGGTGTCTGACGCGCCGAAATCCTTGTACTGGCCGTGGCCCTGGCCTTTCACCCTCACCTGTTTCAGGTGCTTTTTCGTGAATGCCAGGTCGACCGAATCGCCCCGCAGCGAGTCCGTCTCAAACGCTATTTTCGGCGACATGCGCAGCTGTGCGCTTCCTGAGTCCGGGTAATAAAACGCCTCGTTCGACTGGGTGAACAGTTTTCCCTTCCTCACGGCGACGTCATCGTACACCGACGCTTTTTTGAGCGAATCGTCGTAGGTCATTTTCTTGCCCGTGATGTCGAGGGTGTCGTGCGCCGTCGTATCGTAAAATACGAAGCGGGCGTGGCCCTCCACGACAAGAAATTTCCTGTCGAGGTAATAGTTGCCGTGGTCGCCCGTGAGTTTCACCCGTTCCTTTGTGTCGTAGAAATCAAGGTTGCCGTCGGCGACGAGCCATTTCTTGTTCTTGTCGTAGTCCATGTGGTTCGACGTGAGCTTCTGGTTTTTCCTGGTGATCTGCACCCTGTCGGAAAATGACACAGTGCCCCGGCTTTTCCACCATTTGGCATAGTCGGATTTGATCACCGCGTCGTCGTATAGAAACACCACGTTGCCGTTGAGCTCGGATATCACCTCGCCGTCCTTGGACATGGTGTTGACGTTTGAATTTGCGGATTTAAGAATAAGGTCTGAGGATTTGGCAAATACCGCCACCATTAAACTCAAAATTATAATAATTAATTTATTCATTTTATTTCTTTCTGGTGGGGGAACCGCATTGCGTTTCCCCCTGGCCCCCGGCTTCCGTCGCGTTGCGACGGCGATCCGGAGGCACACCCCCTCCAGCAAAGGGGCGCGCCTGATGCGCTCGTCTTAGGCTCGCGCGGCGTCGCCCCTTCGCAACGCAACCTCAGCGGTTTATCCCCCTCCGCCTTCGGCTCCTCCCCCTTGTTAAGGGGGAGGCACTTTTATCAACGAACGCCTAAAGAGCGCGGATAAAAATTTATATTCGCGCGCTAGGCAGGACTGGAGGTCGCGCTGGGGCGCGATGCCGCCCGGATCCGCCGCGAAGCGGCATAGGACCGAGGCGGCCCGAGGCCAACGGCCGAGACCGAAAGGAGGGCCGACCCCATTCAGGGGCGCAGAATTCTGCGCCCCTGAATGGGGGAACGCCCAACACATCCTATTAATTTAGAACGCCTCACCTCTGTCCACCCGCTCCCTGAAATTCGGGAACCTGCCGCTCACAT
>Ga0182027_10000251_pt1 | contig 91343 bp, 71 predicted proteins | sample 712E1DmetaG_FD_121300 | JGI IMG/M metagenome (GOLD analysis project Ga0182027, IMG submission 121300) | Permafrost microbial communities from Stordalen Mire, Sweden - 712E1D metaG (Illumina Assembly) | ecosystem: Environmental > Terrestrial > Soil > Wetlands > Permafrost | place: Sweden... | reverse complement strand
CGGAGGCGCCGGATCCTGAAGAAATCAAATTTTTTCTGATCAATCTTTCCCGAAAGCACTCTAATATCGAGGTCAGTGAAGATACGGAGGCGGAAGTACAGGAAGCTTATACTAATAGTAAGGAAACCGAATCGGCGAGTAGTAAAGTAGCGTCGCCTAAATAAATTTGCTATATTGCCCGGGCATGTAAGAATGTCCAGGTGACTATCAAAAGAACCCCCAATCGGGCTACCAGCAAGGAGCAGTTCCTGAATCCCCGCAATGAATCCGAGGGGGACATTAAACTGGACAGGAGTTTGCGTCCTAAAACTTTGCAGGACTATGTCGGTCAACTGGAGATAAAGAGAAATCTGGGCTATTTGATTGAAGCCGCCAAAATACGTCAGGAACCCCTGGATCATGTTCTTTTGCACGGACCGGCAGGGTTGGGAAAAACCACGTTGGCCAATATAATTGGCAATGAAGTCGGCACACAGGTGAGGGTAACTTCCGGCCCGGCTTTGGAAAAACAGGGCGATATTGCTTCCATCATCACCAATTTAAAAGAAAATGATATCCTGTTTATTGATGAAATACACAGATTAAAACCCATAGTTGAAGAAATTCTTTATTCGGCCATGGAAGATTTTGCCATTGACCTGGTCATCGGCAAAGGGCCTGCCGCCAAATCGATGCGTTTAAAATTGCCGCGCTTCACGCTGGTCGGCGCCACCACCAAAGTAAGCATGCTCTCCTCTCCGCTGCGCGACCGTTTCGGCGCCGTTTACAGATTACAGTTCTATTCGGTAGAGGAAATCTGTGAAATCGTCTTAAGATCAGCGGACAAATTATCCGTGCAACTGGACAGAGATGCTGCCCTATTGCTGGCAAAATCCTCCCGCCAGACCCCCAGAATTGCCAACAGGCTCCTGAAGAGGGTCAGGGATTATGCGGCGGTTCATGCCCAGACGTTCATTGATGCCAAACTGGTGAAAGTTTGTCTGGAAATGCTGGCTATCGACGAGCTGGGTCTGGAGGAAATGGACAGGATGATACTGACTGTCATTATAAACAAATTCCGTGGCGGGCCGGTGGGGCTGGGCAGTATTGCCGCTTCCACCAGTGATGATGAGGCCACCATTGAAGACGTGTACGAACCATTTCTGCTGCAGCTGGGCATGATTGAAAGAACCAACCGCGGGCGCATAGCCACGGAAAGAGCCTATCATCACCTTGGCTTTGATCTAATCCATTAAAATCTCTAACATGCGAAAAATTTTTGCCGTATCCTGTCTATTTGTTCTGCTGCTTTATGGCTGTCAGAGCAGCACTAGTCCCAGTCCCGATGAGGTGGAAAAGATGACTCTCAGCCAGGAACGGCGCATAGGTGTGCTGCAGTCGCTGGGAGGTGCTTTCACTTCCAGTCAGGCCACACATCTTTTGAGAATGGAGGATGGCAAAACGCTTTACCTGAAGAGCAGTGCTTTGGATTTAAGCAATGTCAAATATACCGGCAAAAACGTGGAGGTGATGGGCGAAATTCTGCGCACTACCGACGGTAACCAGATCATGACGGTCAGCAATATCGATGTGCTGGATACGGAGGCCACTCCCAATCAGGAATTGCCGCAATGGGTGGACTACCAGTCAGAAAACCTGAAAACAAGCTTCAAGTACCGGGACGACTATGCGGTCAAGGAGGAGAACAATCAAATAATTGTCACAAAAAAACCGGTTTTACCAGAAGTCACAAACGTGAGCTCTGCAATGCCGGCCACCGCTTCGAAGCCCGAAACCACCGTCGCGCCGACCAATATAATTATAGCAAAAGTGGCTGAAAGCGAAGACGGGATGGTCAAAGCGATGAACGTAAACAGTCTGACCCCGGGAGATGTTTTGGCCGGCGGCTATAACCGCAGTAAAATAACACAAAAAGCCATTGATGCCTATAAAAAAAGCAGCAGTGACAACAAGAATATTGATTATTATCTGATGGCCGGCGGCTGGGCCTATAAAATCAGTTTTAGCGCCGGCGATGATACGACCGATCTGACCGATGAACAAAATATGTTTTACGATATTTTAGCCTCCATCGATTTTGCCGGCAGCGCTGCGGCCGCCAAAAGCCCCGATCTGACGAATCAGGGGCCGGCTGATAATAATAGCGTTAATTCGGATCAGCCAGCTGAAACAAAACCAGCGAACACCGCAGCGGCAGTGGCAGGAAATACGGGGACAAGTTCAGCCAATAGCGAAGACTCAACCATCAGCGCCGACAGTATGTCCAACACCATCAGCGGTTTCGATATCTTTAAGAGCGACTCGCAAAAATTCAGCATTGCCTATCCGAAGAGTTATTATTTTGGCAGCGTTTCGCCCACCAGCAGTGACGCCCTCCATTCCTACCAGTTTGGCAGCCAACCGCTGGAGGAAAGCCCCGGTGAGATAGTGCTTGATATTGTCAAAGGCACCATGCCCTCAGGTAAAAATGTTGAATATCAGGGAAAACAGATGGTTCTGGTCAATGATGGCGACAAAGTTAATGTCTATACGGAATTTTCGGGGAAATTATTCAGGTTGAGCGCCGCCAGCTCAAAAAGTGGGCTGTTGCAACAAATGGCTAGCACCATGCAATAATCAGGTTTTTGATTTGACAGCAAAGACTTAGCACTTTATACTTCTGAGTGCTAATATTAGCTAAAAGCATATATGCGTCTTACGTAAAGTAAATTTAAAGATGTTGGTTTAATGCATTGGCTTATATATGCTAAAATAGAATGAACTATTTAAACAATTTATAAAGGATGCCAGAAAATAATTTTGAGAAATTTACGAAGGAAGCCAAACAGGCTTTAATTATCGCCCAGGAAAAGGCCAAGGAGGCCAAGAGAAATTATGTGGGGACCGAGCATGTCCTGATGGGTGTTTTAAGCCAGAAACAGTCTTTGGGATCGGTTATTTTAGCGGGTTTCGGGGTAAGTCTGGAAAATGTGGACATGGTGATCAAAAGCGTCGGCAGAATTAATTCACCTCAAACTGCCGCCCAAAGCGGCTGGGGAGGACTGTCCGGCAAGGCCAAAAAAATTATCGAGGAAGCCGTAAGGACAGCTCATGCCTATAACCACAGCTATGTCGGTACTGAACATCTGCTATATGCGCTGGTGTGTCAGAATGACACAGCGGCAACCGTGATCCTGGAAAATATGAAGGTCAGCCCGGCCGACATCAAGGACCAGCTGATCAAGAATTTTGAAAAATCAAACCTCTCGCAGGTGGCAGCCGGTCCGGCCAATAATCAGCAGGGCATGAATCCCTTTGAGTTTTTTCTGAACGGCCTGCAGGGCATGATGATGGGCAACGGTCAGACTGAAATGGATCCCAAAACCAAATATAAGAAGGGAGAAAAGCAAGGGACGCCATCAAAAACGCCGGCACTGGACTATTTTACTACGGATCTGACGGCGGAATGCCGCCAAGGTAAATTATCACCGGTGATCGGCAGAAAAAAAGAGATTGAGCGCGGTATCGGAATTTTATGCAGAAAAACCAAAAACAACCCGGTTTTTATAGGTGAACCCGGCGTCGGGAAAACCGCTATTGCCGAGGGAATCGCTTATGCGCTGATCAACGAGGAGGTACCCGACAGTCTGCTGGACAAGAAAATTCTTTCCTTGCAGATGTCCTCGGTTGTGGCCGGCACCAAATATCGCGGGGAATTTGAAGAGCGGATCAAACAGATTATCGATGAAGCCTCCAGTGTCGGCAATGTTATTCTTTTTATCGATGAATTACATACAGTTATCGGCGCCGGCAGCGCGGAAGGCAGCCTGGACGCCTCCAATATTCTGAAACCGGCGCTTTCCCGAGGGAAGATTCAGGTTATCGGTGCAACCACCACCAATGAATATCGCAAGCAGGTGGAGACCGATGCCGCTTTCGAGAGACGCTTTCAGCCCGTAAAAGTTGATGAACCCAATGCCGAAGAAACCCTGCAGATGATTAAAGGGATCAGGGAAAGTTTCGAAGACCATCACAATTTAATTTTTTCCGATCAGGCACTGATTGCAGCCGTTAAACTTTCTAAACGCTATATCAATGACCGCTTTCTGCCGGACAAAGCTATTGACCTGCTGGATGAAGCCGCTTCCCTGAAAAGACTACGGACCAAAGGCAATAATGATAAAATCCGGGCTCTGCAGAAGGATTTGGCCAAAGTCATCAAGGAAAAGGAAGAAAGCGTTTCCAAACAGAACTATGAGCATGCCGCCGCCCTGCGCGACAAGGAATTGAAACTTCTGAAGGAAATAGAAAACAACCGTTTTATCAAGACCCCGCGCGAGCAGAGGCAGGTAGTGGAGGAAGATGATATTGCCAGGGTGGTAGCTCAAATGACCGGTGTGGAGGTTTCCAGACTGGTCAAGGATGACAAGACCCGGCTGATCAATCTGGAGGAACGTCTGAAAAAGAGAATTGTCGGCCAGGAGGAAGCCGTTCATGCAGTTTCGCAGGCTATCCGCCGCTCACGCGTCGGCATTGCCGATGAACGCAGACCGATTGGCTCCTTTATCTTCATGGGACCGACTGGTATTGGTAAAACCGAGCTGGTCAAAGCACTGGCGCAAGAAGTGTTTAATGACCGCGAAGCACTGATCAAGATCGACATGAGTGAATTTATGGAACGCCACAACACCTCCAGACTGGTTGGCGCGACTGCCGGCTATGTGGGCTATGAGGAAGGCGGCCAGCTGACCGAAGCCGTCAGGAGAAAACCTTATGCCGTGGTGCTTTTTGATGAAATTGAAAAAGCGCATCCCGATGTTTTCAACCTGTTGCTGCAAATCCTGGAGGATGGCATGTTGACCGATGCCAAAGGCCGGATGATTGATTTCAAGAATACCATTGTAATCATGACCACCAATATCGGTTCCAAACGGCTTACGGAAAGGGCCGCCCCCATCGGCTTCAATCTGAGCCGCGATGAACTGACCAAGGCTGAACAGGACTATGAGAAACTGAAGGAGGATGTTCTGGAAGAGCTGAAAAAGAATTTCCGGCCGGAATTTCTGAACAGGGTGGATAAAACCATTGTGTTCCATGCCTTAACCCATGACCATATCAAGGAAATCGTAAAGCTGCATCTGGAGAAGCTGCAGGAACGCATCAATGCCAAGAATATCAAAGTGGAATGTGCCCCTGCCGCTCTGGAGCTGCTGGCCGACGAGAGTTTTGATCCGGAATACGGCGCCCGCCCCGTCAGAAGAAAAATACAGGAACTGGTCGAGGATCAGCTGACAGAAGGTTTTCTGGAGGAAAAGTTCAATGAAGGCGACACCGTAGTTATTGAAAAAGCGAACAATAAAATTGTACTGAACAAAAAGGGCGTCAAGAAAGCCGCCGTTAAGACGAAGAAGGCTAATTCTGAAGCATGAGAGCAAAAAGTCCGCAACTGACTATAGCTGCCGTTTCGTTTCTTAAAATAGACCTGCCCAGGCTGAAAGGCTGAAGTTTATGGTCGTGGAAGAGAGCTATTTCGCGATTGCTCCACCCCCCTTCAGGACCGATCAATACCTCGCAAGCGGTTCTGATATTACTTTTAAGCACATTTTCCCCGCCAGACATTCTTTCCAGGGCAACAAAACAGGGCCGGTCCAATAACCCGATATAATCTTCCAGATTTTGGTAGAACAAAATCGACGGAATCAACGCCCTTTCCGACTGCTCAACCGCTTCAAGAATAATTTTTTCCAGGCGGTCCGGCCTCAGCTGATGGGGATAATTGCTGTTGTCACTGGCAATCAGCTTGAAATGTCCGACGCCCAATTCCGTGCAATGCTGCAGTATCATGTCCAGTTTGGCGGGCTTATTGGGCAGGGCCAGGGCCAGAGTCAGTTCAAATTTAAGTGGTTCCTGCAATACCCTGGTTTTGACCAGTTCGAGATTGATATTTTTTTTGCTGATATCGGTGATGACGTAATGCGCCTCCGGGTTTCCCCTGGATGAGGTGTTTTTATTGATCAAAACCAGGCTATCCCCCACTTTTGCCCGAAAGACCCTGGCCAGCTGGTGAAAGATCTCTTCCTCCCGGCCGTCCAGAATAAGCCGATCACCCGGTGAAAGGTTTTCAGGCAAACTGCTCCCCCGCAGGATAAAGCGCCAATAATTATTTTTTTTCATGGTTTTACTTGACTATGTGCTGAGCAATATCTAGACTAACCAGGCTTGATGAGGGCAGATTGGCCAAGCAGGTGCCTCTTTTCAAGCCATTACAACGTAATAACTGCCAGGCCGAGTTTAGCATGAACAAATCTACTCCCAAGGACCAGGGATTTCTAGCTCAGATTCCTGATTTCAAACTTCCTTCACCCGGTGAACTGGTGGAAGGTGAGGTGATAGCGATTTATAAAAATAAAATTCTGGTTGACATCAATGGCATCGCCGTCGGTCTGATCAGCGGACGCGAAGCCAAGGACAGCGCTGAAACCGTGAAGACCCTCAAGGTCGGCGATACTGTATCCGCTTATGTCATCGACGATGAAAACGAGGAGGGATATATAGTAATGTCCCTGCGTAAAGCATCGCAGGAAAAAACCTGGAAGAAATTCAGTGATGCCTTTGAAAAAGGACTGGTCATCGAGGTCTCGTCCCATGAGGCCAATAAAGGCGGTTTGCTGCTGGATATCGACGGTATCAAAGGATTCATACCCGTATCCCAACTGGCTCCCATGCATTATCCGCGCGTCAACGGTGCCGATTCCAACATGATTTTACAGAGGCTGCAGGAACTGGTCGGACAGAGGTTCCGTGTAAAAATAATCAATATAGATAAAGATAACGGCAAACTGATACTCTCGGAAAAGGCGGCCATGGAAGAACAAAGACAGACCGCCCTGGAGGGGATCAAGGTTGGCAACGTGGTCACCGGGAGGATCAGCGGTGTGGTAAAATTCGGCATTTTTGTCACCTTCAACGGACTGGAAGGACTGGTGCATATCTCGGAAATTGCCTGGGGACATGTGAAAAACCCTTCCGATTACGGTAAGCTCGGGGATGAGGTTAAAGTGATGGTAATTGGTCTGGAGGGTGATAAGATTTCGCTTTCGATGAAACGTCTGACCGAGGATCCCTGGCTGGAAGCCACAAAAAAATATCAGATCGGTACGGTGATTGACGGTGAGATCAACAGAATCACGCCTTTTGGCGCTTTCATCAAGCTCAGCGATGATATCAACGGCTTGATTCATGTCAGTGAAATTGCTCATGAAGAAGTCGCTGACCCCAATTCTGTACTGAAAGTCGGTGATATGGTTAAAGCCAAGGTTATAGCCATAGAACCGGATGAGCACAGGGTGGGACTTTCTATTAAAGCTTTGACGGAAGATCCCAATAAAGAGAAAAAAATAAAGAAGAAAACTGAAAAAGAGGATGCAGAAACCATAGATGAAGAAACTTCCGAAGAAAAACCGGAAAAGAAGGTGAAAAAGGTAGTTAAAAAGAAAGCAGTGAAAAAAGAGGAATAACCTTTAAAAGCCCGGTCTTGTGACCGGGCTTTTTTAATAATAATTTATCCCTTACTTAAGCCGCACTGGAGGGCCAAACCTCCACGCCGCGATGCTTGTTGATAAGATGCTCTATGGCTGCGTCGTTCAAACCCGTGCTGGCCAGGCGCTGTCTTTCAGCAGGAGTGTCAGCATGCTGGTGCCAGGCTGTCGGCATTCTGAATTGCCGGCCATTAATTTCCAACTGCAGTGCATAGAAAAAAGGCAGCTCCTTGGCATTGAAATGTTTCAAAATAATCTGCGACAGCTGTGTCGTTATTTTCTTTAATTCGGGCGGTAATTTAGCATGATTGGCGGAACTGAAGTCACCATTTCTGTCCAACCCGCCCAGATCCTGACTGTTGACCATGGTCTGATAATCCGCACCCGGCCTGCCCATGTAAACAAGTTGCGGCTCAATTTTCACTTCGACGTGCTGGCTTTTGGCATATTCCTGGAGCTCGTTAATAAGCGCCGCCGGCGCTTCAGTGGAGATTTCGGCCGGTCCCGCCTTTGTTCTTTCCGGAGACTGGTTGGGCGATGGCGTCTGTGCCGGCCGATCGTTTGTCCTTCCCCTATCCGGCTGTCCGGGGGCAGTTTCCGCTCCCGCTGGAGCACCGCCGCCGGCAGGTTTCGCTGTATTAGCACTATCGCGGGCTACCGGCTCTCCCAGATAACCCTGTATTTGTGCAGCCATGGCACTATAGCCGGCACCGCTTAAATGCAGACCGTCCGGCGCTTTATAGGTCGGATCCAGCTTGGCCGGATCATCATCCATAGCCAATCCCCCTTCGGATTTTTTATTATGCAGCGGGATAACCTTGTAAGGTCCTTCGCCGCTTTTTTCGGCATTGAGCAATTCCTGATTGAGCAGGTTGCGTATTTCCTCGTTATCTTTGCCTATGTCCGGATTATTGGGCGGATTCAATTCTTTATACTGATGGGGCTCTGCTTCGGAAAAAGGAGCATTGGTGCACTGAAACACTCTGATATTATATTTTTTGGCCACCGACCAGATGTCCTGATAATACCCCATGATCTGGCTGACCACATATTGAACGTATTTGTTGCTGCCCTTGCTGCTGTCTCCCTGAAAATCCCTGTACTTGGGTGTGTTTTCCAGGTCTCCCCTCATCCTGTGGCCGGCAAAATTGGCAATGTCGTTGACACCGCCATTCACCACCATGCTTTCATTGCGGTACTGCTCCAATTGACCGCCTCTATCCATCGATTTGACTTCACCGGCGACGGTCATGGCCAACTTGCCGATTTTAGCGTCCGGCAGTTTCTCATTGGCTTTCAGGCGTCCCTGGGTGCCATACATCAAAGAATCTCCCAGAATCAGTAATTTATTGACCCCTTCCCCTTTGACCTCCGGATTAGTGGTTGGTTGTTCGGAACCTGCTGCCGGCGCGGCCGGCGCAGCGTCTCCTGCAGGAGTTTCAGCACCGGTGGCAGATTCACCGCCAGTTGCTACTCCAGCGGCTGCTCTGCCACTACGCCCGCCACCAGCATTTCCAGCAGCCTGATGTTCCACCGGGGGAGGATTTACTTCCGGTGAAGTGGGGGGCTGATCTGCCGGATTGAGAGCATTTTGTATTTGCTGCTCCAAATCATCGGCATCGTTATAAAACGGTGCGATTTTCGCCGCCCGGCTGTCCTTGCCCTTTACGGCATCCTGATACTTGTCGAGTATTGTTTTTACGTTAGCGGCTTCGCCCCTTTCCGCCATATGAATAATGGCATCCGCACGTACTGCAAAGGGTTTGTATTGGGGATCTTTGGCCGACATGTCCTGCTGAAATTTTTCCAGCTCGGAAGTAAGAGCGGCAATGGTGTTGACCTGCGCTTTGTTGACCCTGGTTTCCCCGGCGGGCGTCCTGATGGTGACAACTATGGCATTTTCCATGCCCTTGATTTTATTGAGGTTTTCCAGAAATTTCTTGTCATCAAATTTTCCGGGGTCGCTGACATAATTGTAAATAATCTTTGGTTTGACACCTTCCTTGGGGTTGGCTGGCATGATGATTCTGCCGGGAATGCCGCCGGTATCTCCAAAATTAAAAGGATACTCCACTGTGCCATTGTCATTAGTTTTTTTCTTGTCCTCCTGGATTTTCAGTCCCTTCAGTGCAGAAGGCAATTCCGGAAAATGAACGCCGCTTTCTGTCGCCGGCTTTTTATCTTTGTCGGCTTCGGCTGTAGTTTTAGCAGCCTCCCTCCCCCTGGCCACAGCCGCTTCACGGGCGGGATCCTTTTCATGGGCCGTATCCTTGTGACCTCCTTCCCTGGCCTCCTGGTTGGCTTTCTTCCCTGCATCTTCCAACCGACGCCTGTCAGCATCAGACATTCCCTCACCCGGATGAAGGAAGATCAGTTTTTTTTCACTAAAAATTTTAATTGATTTTATGGCCATCGGAATCATTATTCTTGAACGGATTTTTTCTTTTGCATTGCCCACTGAAAAAAACTGATATCTTTGCCACTAAGCTGTTCCTGATATTCACCGCGCCCGTCCATGGTGATATGGATCTTTTCACCGAGGATGTTCACATCCCTTTCCTGCGGGCTTTTCCCCGTAGCGACCAGTGTTTCATGCATTTCCTGCACCACTTTCCAGTAAGCATCGATTTCTTCGGAAATAGGCCGCAAGGTCTGTTTCAGGTCTTTCATCAGCAGCAATTGCTGCTCGTAACTCTTGCGGACGGCCTCCGTAACATTATCCAAAGTTTCTTTTTCCTTAGCCACAATCGGCAGTTCGGGTACAGGCTGGGTAACATAAACCAACCTGCTGCCCAAAAACATATTTTTTCTGTAGATATTTACCATGGGGTCAAAAAGCTTAAATTCCTTTTATTTTAGCATAATTTTTGACTTTTTTCCAACTTGACACTAAACTTGAGAAGCTTCGGATTCGTAAATATTAGAAAAACGTGGTTAACTCCAAACAAAACGATGTTTTATTGATTGATATTGCACAGGAATGTTATGTTTCCGTGCGTGATATTCACATGGCTGCCAAAGAGCTGGGACAGGAGCTGCCCGTAACCGCCAGAACCGTCGATGCCAAATTGGCCAAGATGCTGGTTAATTATTTTGTCAGCAAAGAGGAAGCGGAAAAGAAAAAAGAAAAGGCCAAGCCCAAGAGCAAAACGGCAAAGAAAGAAAAAACGACAGAACTAAAAGATAATGAAACAGCTAAGGGGAAAGCAGAAAATGAAACGGGAAAAGTTGAAAAGAAAGAAACTGCTGTCGTTAAAGTGGAACCCAAGAAGAAGGAAAAATTTATTATTTTTGAGAAACTGCAACCGGTCAGAAAACCCGAACCTCTGCCTTATGTGGAGGAGGCTAAAAAAGCCAAGCTCAAACCTGTTTTTGAAAAGAAGGTTAATCGGGACCGCGATAAAAGCCGCTTTCAGAAGCCCCGACCTAAATCCGACACGACGGTGTCCGATGAATTGCTCGGCATAAAGGAGCAGAAAGGGCCCCGCAATACAGCGGAAATTTATGATGAAATGATTGCCGAGGAGAGGGAGCGCGAGATAGTGCAGAGCCAGCGCAAACAGATGGCCGGCAAGGACAACCTGAAAGCCCAGATCAAAAAAGCTCCCACCATCAGCCACACGGTCAAATATGATCCCAACCGTATAGTGGAAATTCCCGATGTAATTACCGTGAAGGAGTTTGCGGAAAAGAGCGGCTTGGGGGCCGCCAAAATCATCGGTGAGCTGATGAAAAACGGCATCCTGGCCAATATCAATCAGGTAATTGATTTTGATACTGCCATGATTGTAGCCGACGACCTGAAAGTGAAGATCAAAAAGAAGCAGACCGTGGCATCAGCCGAGGATTTGTTTCAGGGCAATCTGGAAGCCTTGATGAAAGAGCACGATTCTTCTGTTCTGGAAACCAGGCCGCCCATAGTCGTGATCATGGGGCATGTCGATCATGGAAAAACCAAGCTTCTGGATGCCATCAGGCATACCAATGTGGTGGAACAGGAAGCGGGCGGCATAACGCAGCATATCGGAGCCTATCAGATTGAAAAGAACGGCAAGAAAATAACCTTTCTGGATACGCCGGGTCATGAAGCCTTTACGGCGATGAGAGCCCGCGGCGCCAAGGCTACGGACATCGCAGTGCTGGTGGTGGCTGCAGACGAAGGAATCAAACCGCAAACACTGGAAGCTCTTCAGCATGCCAGAGATGCCAAAGTGCCGATTATTGTGGCCATAACCAAGATAGATAAACCGGCCGCCGATGTGGAAAAGGTCAAAGGCGAGTTAGCCGGCGTTGATCTGATACCGGAAGAGTGGGGCGGCAATACCATTGTGGTGCCGGTTTCCCCGATTACGGGCCAGGGTATTCCGGAGCTGCTGGAAATGATTCTGCTGGTCGCCGAAATGGCCAATCTAAGGGCAAACCCAAACCGTGAGGGCATCGGAACAGTCATTGAAGCCAATCTTGACCATAGTTTAGGACCGGTAGCCACAGTTATCGTCAACACAGGCACGATGAAACTGATGGACAATATTGTCATCGGAGAGAGTTATGGACGCGTCAAAGTGATGAAGGATCATCTTGGACATAAGTTAAAATCGGCAGGGCCGTCCACACCGGTCTGGATTGCCGGATTGACCGACAAAGCGGTCAGCGGTGATATCGTGCAGGTTGTTCCGGATGAAAAGACGGCCAGAATGCGCGCCATCACGATCAAGAACCTGCGCAAGGCGCAGCAGAGAGAACGTGGTGTCGGCGAAATTATTTCGGCAATCACTTCGGGGCAGCTGAAGACTTTGAAAATTGTACTGAAAGCGGATACCAATGGCAGTCTGGAGGCTTTGAAACATTCCATAGCCGAAATCAAGCATGAGGACGTGGGTGTGAAAATCATTCTCTCAGGTGTCGGTGACATCACGGAATCCGATGTGATGATGGCGGCGGCTTCCGGCGGCATTGTGATGGGCTTTAATGTGCGCGCCAATCTGAATGTGATGGCCACTGCGGAAAGGGAAAACGTCGAGGTTATTCATTATAATATCATCTATAAGCTGCTGGACGATATCAAGAAGATATTGAATGGTCTGCTGGAACCGGAATTTGTGGAGAGCGTGCTGGGTGAACTGCAGGTGGTACAAATCTTTTACTCAAAGAAAAAGGAGATGATCATCGGCTGTCGCGTCAAGTCCGGCGTCATTGAAAAGAAATCAAAATTACGCGTGATGAGGAACAATGTGCTTATCGGGGAGGTTAATGTCAATTCACTGCAGAAAAACCAGGATACTGTGAATGAAGTGAAGGAAGGCAATGACTGCGGAATCAAGGTCAGCGGCAACATCAAGATTGAAGTCGGCGATCTGCTGATACCGTATAAAATGGAAAAGAAGATTCGTACCCTGTAAAGCAATCTTCATGTCCACAGAACATCTTTTCAGGAAGCATTTTTTCACGACCCATCAGGACGACAGGGGGAATCTGACGGTGCTGGATAAAATCGATCAGCTGGTCAGCTGGCCAGTAAAAAGATCCTATTGGATTACCGATACAAAAGCGGCACGCGGCGGCCATTGCGTGAAAGGCGAGCGCAAGTTTTATGTGATGGCCCAGGGCAGCTGCAGGGTGAAAATTTATGACGGCCGGAACTGGTACGATATCACTTTAAACGGGCCGGGCGAGGCCCTGGAACTGCGTGCCGATCTGTGGAGAGAAATGGAAGATTTTTCGGAAAATTCAGTAATGTTTACCCTCTGCAATTTGTATTATGATAAGTCGCAGTATATTTTTGATATTAACGAATACAGCCAATACGCTAAATCTTTAAGTCTATGAAAAAATTGCTGGTCACAGGCGGGGCGGGATTTATCGGATCCAATTATGTCCATTACCACGGTGAAAAATATCCCGCTGACCAAATAGTTGTTTTGGACAAACTCACCTATGCTGGAAATTTGCCTAATATCCAACATTTAATTGATTCGGCGAAGATAAATTTTATACAGGGTGACATCACCAATCTGGAATTTTTGAGAGAACTTTTTCAGCGGGAAAAATTCGATCTGGTGCTTAATTTTGCCGCGGAAACTCATGTGGACAGAAGCATAGTAGATCCGGGTATTTTTGTACAAACCAACATAGTGGGTACGCATAATTTGCTGCTGGCCTCCCGCGAAAGCAACGTCAAGCGCTATCATCAGATTTCCACCGATGAAGTCTATGGTGATCTTGGCGAAGGCAGCAGCAATTTCTTTACCGAGAACACTCCCCTGGCCCCAAACTGTCCCTATGCCGCGGCCAAAGCCGCGGCCGATCTGCTGGTGCGCAGTTATTATGTCACTTACGGCTTTCCGGCTACCATCAGCCGTTGCTCCAATAATTACGGACCTTATCAATTTCCCGAGAAACTGCTACCTTTCTTTTTCAAACTGGCTTCCGAAGGAAAACCGCTGCCGATTTACGGCGACGGTAAAAATGTCCGCGACTGGCTTTTCGTACTGGACCACTGCCGGGCCATCGACATGATCGCCTCCAGCGACCGGCATGGGGAAATTTTCAATATCGGCGGACACAATGAAAAAAACAATCTGGAAATCGCCCGTCACATTCTTAATTTTCTGGGCAAAGATGAAGCTGCAATCAGATTTGTGGAGGATAGGAAAGCCCATGACCGGCGCTATGCCATCGATGCCGGAAAGATTAAAAAAGAACTTGGGTGGGAGCCGACCGTCCGCTTTGAAGACGGTATGAAAAGGACTTTTCAGTGGTACACCGATAATCAAGACTGGGTCAAAGCCACGGAGTCCAGACTACTTAATTTTATCAAAGAAACATGATTGATAAAAACAGCCGCTATTTGATACTGGGAAAGAACGGCATGCTGGGTACCGAACTGCAGCATGTTTTTCATGATCGTGATTTTGTTGCTTTGGCCAGAGCGGATCTGGATATCAGCGATGAGAATGCTGTAAAAACAGAAATACTCAACACCAGGCCGGACGTAATACTGAATGCCGTCGGCTATAAGAATGTAGATAAAGCTGAAAGTGAGGAGCCCTTGGCCAACGAAATCAACGGAATGGCCGTGGGAAGGCTGGCCAAAATGTGCCGTGATTTTGGCATCACACTGGTACATTTCAGTACTGATTATGTTTTTGATGGCAAGAAGCGGGAGGGCTATCGTGAGGATGACCTCCCGAGTCCCATTAATGCCTATGGACGGAGCAAACTACTGGGTGAACAGCTGCTGATAGATGCCATGGAGGCAGAATATGAAGGCATGGATCAGGAGGAGGGAAAATATTTTATCATCAGAAGTTCATATTTTTTTGGCCGCTATGGAGAAAACCTGCTGTCCCGCATGCTCGACAATGCACGAAAAAAGCTTAAATTCAAAGCTGTGGACGATCAATGGGCCAGGCCTACCTATACGCTTGATTTGGCCAGACAGGTGAAATGGCTTCTGGAATCCAATGAATATGAATCGGGCATTTACCACATCACCAATGCCGGCATGACCAACTGGTATGAAATGGCTAAAACACTGGTCACTGAAGCCGGTTTTGTCTCCGATCTGGTGGAACCCTGCTCTTTGAGCGACTGGCCAGCGCCGGCCCAGAGACCGCAATATTCGGTTTTATTGAACAGCAAATTACCGGAATTACGTAGCTGGCGTGAAGCTCTGAAAGATTATCTGGAAGAGATTAAAGGCATTTGACCGGTAATGGTTTGATTGTTTGATTTCAGGGGACGTTCGGGTTAATATTGTCACCTAAGCAATTTTACTATGAAAGGAATAATTTTAGCGGGAGGTTCGGGGACAAGACTTTATCCCATCACCAAGGCTATCAGCAAGCAGCTGATGCCGATCTACAACAAGCCGATGATCTATTATCCCCTGGCCGTGCTGATGGCGGCCGGTATCAGGGAAGTTCTGCTGATCACCACGCCCAGGGACCAGCAGGCTTTTTGGGATCTGCTGGGGGATGGCTCGGCCTACGGTTGTTCTTTTAGCTATGCCGTGCAGCTGGAGCCACGCGGACTGGCCGAGGCTTTTGTTATCGGCGAAAACTTTATCGGCAATGATAAAGTCTGCCTGATCCTCGGTGACAATATCTTCTACGGCGATGAAGTGGAAAAATTGGCCCGCCAGTCCACGGATCCGGACGGCGGCATAGTTTTTGCCTATCATGTGTCCGATCCCTGGCGTTATGGCGTGGTGGAGTTCGACGCCGAGAAAAGGGTCGTTTCCATTGAGGAAAAGCCTGAACATCCCAAGTCCAACTTTGCCATTCCAGGCATCTATTTCTATGACAACAGCGTGACTGCTATTGCCAGGAATCTGAAGCCCAGTGCCCGACTGGAATACGAGATAACCGATGTCAATGCCGAATATCTGCGGCGCGGTCTGCTGCAGGTACAGGTGCTGGATAAGGGCGTGGCCTGGCTGGATACCGGCACTTTTGATTCGATGATGCAGGCTTGCTCGTTTGTGGAAGCCGTGGAGAAACGCCAGGGCATTCAAATAGGCTGCATTGAGGAAATAGCCTATCGGATGGGGTACATAGACTCACATCAATTGGAAATGCTGGCCAGGCAAACGGTCAAGAGCGGCTATGGCGAATATCTGCTGAACCTGTTGAAACATGAACAAATAATGAGTTCTTTAAAATCTGCTGCAGGCCAATATCGTCAGACTGCCGGTCTGGAGGGCCACCAGGTGCATAACGATGACATTTTCAGGTTGAAAATAAAAAAAGATGGGGATTAGCCCATCTTTTTTTATTATTGATTTAAAGCGATCTGTGCGAGTGGTACAAATTGCTATTTGCTCTGCATGACGGTGAACATCCAGCCACAATAACTTCCATCTGCCGTAGCGTTGGGCCCGGTCAGTTGGTAATCTACCATGCTGCCATCGGTTGGCCAGCCGCCTGGAATGGTGGATTTGAGTGCGCAGTTGGTGTCGACTTTCTCGCATTCAAAGATATCCAGAAGCAGCGAGGAGAAATTGCCGGAAAGCATTTCCACTTCTGTGGGGGCCTGTCCGTTATGCAGTTTCTGCCAGACAACCTCGGCCAGAGGAGGATTGACCAGATAGAAGTCAACATCTTCCGAGACCGAATATTGGATGGAGCCGGAGTTGGATACGGCGGCGACTTCCATGGGTCCGCAGTCATCGGCGGAGGGATTTTTCAGGTAAAATAGTTCACCCTGTTTGCCATTGTTGTTGTCGACGAAAGGTTTGCCTTCAAAGGCATATTCCTGATGATTGGCGTTTCTGTAGACACCGGCCAGCTGAGCATCTGTCATGCAGCCTTTGTAGTCGCGCAGATCCCAGGACTGGGGAACTTTTTTGCATTGAATTCCGGCATCGCTGCCGCCTTCACCAGGCTGAAGTCCGCCACCATCCGTGCCACCCTGACCGGCATCGTTACCACCTGCATCACAGGAGGTGCAGCCCGGACCCGGTATCAGATCATAGCCGCCTCCGTCATCACAGGCTGGCAGGGCTGTGCCGGCCAAAGCCAATAAAATGGCTCCAGCGGCTGTACCCCTTAAGCTTTTGGCGAGGCCGGGGGCCTGGCTCTGAAGGGACTGACCTTCGGATAAATTTTGCTGATCACCTGGCAGAAGTTCTTCGGCCGGTGAATTTGAGGCATTGTTATTCATAATGTTGGGTAAAATTATTATTTAAAATTTATAAGTATTATTTAGTGCCGGCATTACAGAGTTAATTCGTAGGAAGATGTTACTTTATCACTTCCTATTGTTTTGTCAAGTATTTTAAAATACAAATTGATTCCAGGTCAGAAATGGCTTTTTGCAGACATACGGAAAAGCCCCGGCCATCTATTGATGGTCGGGGCGATCCTCCTTTCTGGGACCCTGCGACGCTCTTCATGTGAAGTCGCGGGTCACCTGGTTAGGGGTGTTTGATGCTTTGCCACGTGCCTCGTCTTACACGTCATGCGAGACGAGGACGGCACTCCGCGCGCCAACCGGGTCGGGAGACCGGGCTGTGCGGACGGAACAGCACCAAGTTATTCGGTTAGTGGAGCGAGCCTGGGGAAGGCTGCGAGCTCCGGCTCATCCCTGCTGCAACGGCAAGATTGCAGAGGGAAGGGCCTATTGGCAATGCTGCGGCATCTCGACGATGGCCCACTTCGTCCCGCTGAATGTCTGGCTGAGGGGAGTACCCACTTCCACGACGCTCATCAGTGCGAAAAGGTCACCGGGAATGTGTCCGACAATCGTGCTCGGACACCAGGCGCCGCCCTTCCTCCAGCATTCCCAGTCCACACGAATCGAGGACAGGTAGCTGGCGGACTTGTGGTCGCCGATGACGCTTGCATTGCAGGAAGCCGGTGTCGGGGGGTCGATCCCCAGCTGCCGGCAGAAGAGATTATCCATGAGCGGCATCGGGTCGCCGCCGCCATCGTGGGGCTGCCAGACGTTGAGCTGGCCAACCGAAGTGGAGACGGACAGCCCGCCATCCCCCGCCAGCGACAGCAGGTCACCATTGACCAGACTGTGCTGATAGGGGTTGGAGCTGCTCGCGGAGGCGTCACCCTTCAGGAGCGTGGTCAGCGAAGTTGAACCCATCGCCATCACGTTCTCAGAAGTCGCGGTGGTGCAATCGACCGCACCACCGGTACCGCCCGAGCCTCCCCCACCACCATTGGTGCAGGGCTGCTCGTCGATGCCACCGTTGCAGTTGTCGTCGAGTCCGTTGCCGCAGATCTCGCCGACAGGATTCGGTTGTCCGGCACTGACACTGCAGACCAGTCCGTTGCTGTTCTGGTTGCAAATGCGAATGCCGGTGCGCTGGCAGATGCCGACGCCAGCTACACAGACCGTACCAACTGGGGGTCGGTCGCGCAGTTGTAGCCGTTGCCTCCGGTGCCGCCATTGCCACTGCCTCCGGTGCCTCCGCTGCCGGCCGTACCTCCGGTGCCGCCACCTGAGCCGCCTCCGCCGTTGGACAGGCATACCAGCCCCGTCCCGTTGGCGTTGCAGGCCCAGTGACCGGTTTCACCGCCGGGAAGCTGGCAGGGCTTCCCGTTATTCACGTCGTCGTGGCAGTTGTAACCGCCGCCGCCAGCGCCAGCGTTGCCACTGTTGCCGGAATTGCCGGAGCCGCCGTTGCCGGCGCTGCCACCGTTGCCACCGCCTGCACCGCCCTGACCGTGGATGTCCTTGCAGATGAGGCCTGTTCCATCCTCATTGCAGTCCCAGACACCATCGGTGCCGGCGGACGTGGTGCAGGACTTCCCGTAGTTGGGGTCCTGCAGGCAGGTGTGGTCGTTGCCGCCGCCGGCGCCAGCCTGACCAGCTCCCCCGTCGATGGTGGGCGGTTTGTAGCCCAGACACCAGGGGTTGCCGTCGTTCAGACAGGCTGCTTCGGGCGGGTTGTTGTCGCAGCCGGCCAGCCCGGTGAGGGCGGTCAGTGCGAGAATCGTTGCTGTGAGAGCCAGCCACAAGGCCGGCCCGCCTCGGATACGTTTCATGAGAATCTCCTTGCCCTAGGGGCTCGATCGGCCCTTCGGGCGGGCCTATGTCCTTGTTATTCCCGGAAGCCGGCAGCTACTGGGCTGCTCGTTCGGAGTGATGCGTGTTTTACAAACGCCGTTCACTGCCGACCTCCGGTACTGGCTAGAGCTGGCCTCCCACGAAGATCCCCATGGGAACGTCGAGGAACCAGCCGTCGCGACGCCGCAGACAGTCGCCTGTCGTCTGCGCGCAAATCATCTCCGGCCCGCGCTCCTTCGGCAACTTGCTGAAGTTGCCCAGGAGCCCGATATTCGGGCCGACGACGAAGTGCTCTGCGATGATGAAGCCGGGTTGCAAAGCGACCCGGTATCCGAACGCCGCCGTGGTGTCCGACTCACCGCTGTAGACGGTCTTGTCGGGCAACTGCGAGATGGGGATGGTGCCGTCGACCGAAATCAACGCACCGACGCTTCCCCAAGCCTGCAGCTGGAACCACGAGACTGGCATCCACTCTATGCCTGCCTTGGGACCGACATAGTAGGTTTGCCAATCGACGAACGAGTTGAACCCGTCCGTGGGCTGATTCGGAGCCGAGTAGACGGGCTTCTGGCGGAAGTCCATCTGGAAAGTGACGCCGGTCAGAAACCGGACATTGGAGTCACTTCCGAGCAGAACGTTCGCGTCCAGACCCCAGCCCTGGCGTGCGTCGCCATTGTTGCTGAGGCTGTCCAGGCCGAGGTAATACCCCGCCTGGAAAGCGAAGATTCTATTCTCCCAGCCGCGTCCGCCCGCCTGCGCCTTGGCATAGGCGTCATCCGCCTTCTGCTGCACGGGGGCGATCGCCGCAGTGACCTGCGGCATGGTGGGGGGAGGCGCAACCGGCTGTACGGTCACTGCCAGCGCATCGTTGCCGGAGAAACCCGTCCAGCTGAGCTGGTGGGTCTGCGGAGCCGCGCCGACGCTGACCGTCCACTCGCGCCCTTTCGGGAAGGAGTAGCCGGCAGCCTTGTCGGCGGGCTTGTCTACACCCACGCTGGTTCCCGCGCCACCGGGACCAGTGTAGGTGCCCTCGGGGCCGATCGTAGTGAGCTGCCCCTTGTCGTCGTACGACTGGGCGCGCTCGCAGATCAGCCGCAGGGTGACGCTGGAACCGACTTCCCCGGTGATGGTGACGCCGCCCGGGGTGGCAGCGGTGATCGCGGTGTTGACCACCGCACCGCCGGGCCCGAGGGCCGCGAAAGTGCAGTGACTCATGCCGTGAGATTGTTTGTAGCGCCAACCGGGCGCCGCGGCCGCAGACCCCGTAATGCAGATGCACACGAGGGCCGCGAGGGTGGTGAGTACGCAGACGTTCTTCTTCATGGTGACTCCTCGCATGCGTGGTAGTAGCCTGTTGCCAGGCCCCCACTTGTTGGTGGCCTGGTGTAACTGAAAACTCAGACCGACGCTTTATTGGTTGTGCGCCGTATCTGTCGGTGAACCCGAGCATTAGCGCCCAGGAAAACCTTTGAACCAAAATAGTACTTGGTGCCGTAAAGCACCTGAAAGAAGCCATAGCTTTTCCAGGTTAACACTTGACCCCGTCCCGTCCACTTGTGACAAGACGAAATGAAGCGGCAGCATTGAAAAAGCTGTTAGCCTCATTCAGGCGCTTAACGGACTTTTACCTTTATTTCAAGGACCAAGTCTCTTGCCACAACCGTTCCGGAAATTCTAAGCAAGACTGAATTAAACTACTTTCTATTACTTTTGTCAATAGGTTTTGAAATATAGCTTAATCATCTTCTTAAATTCAGATAAAGTTGGGGCATTACAAATCTCCGTCAAAATGAAAGGCGACAAAAAACAGATTTTGGTCTGCGGTAATTATGGAGCCGGCAATCTGGGGGATGAAGCAATCCTGGACGGGTTGATCAGTTTATGTTCATCAGTCTGGCCTAATTCACACCTGACTGTAATGAGCAGCAAGCCATCAGCAACCGCTCATGAACACAAAATTACCACTGTGAATTTGTTTCCGGCGGGCTTTAAATCTTTTTTTAAATTCTGGTTCTCTTCAAATTGCCTGCGGACTCTGAAAGCCGTGGGGACAGCGGATTTGATAATTCTTGGCGGCGGCGGGCTTTTCTCTGATGAAAAATGGCAGGCTGTGCTGATCTGGTTTGTGCAAACCTGGTGGTTTTGGCTGCTGGGAAAAAGAATTGTTTGTCTGGCCCAGAGTATAGGTCCACTGCACAGCAAATGGGCTAAATTTATAACGGCAAGGGTGTTCAGCCGGGCGCTGGTGGTTACGGTTCGTGACACCCAGTCAGCGAATATATTGGCAGCGCTTAAAATTAAAAAAGTGAAGGTCCTGGCGGATCCTGCCTTTGCTCTGGGTTACGGCAATGAAAAAGCCAGCAATGTCCAGGATCAGGTTGTACTTAGTCTGCGGCCCTGGAAAACGGAAAATGAAAATTTTTACCGGCAGATTGCCGATACTGTAGAGTGGCTTTGGCATGAGCATAAATTAAAAACCGTTTTTATTCCTTTTCAAAAAGAAATTGATGACGATCGGGATTGCTACAGGCAGGTCAGACGGTTTCTGGAGCACCAGGACATCATGGAAATGAAAGAGGTGGCGGATTATAAAACGGCTTTGGAAATTATCGGGCGCAGCCGGCTGGTCATTGGCATGAGATTGCATGCCATTATTTTTTCCGTTTTGGGAACCAGACCTTTTGTTGCTATTGCATATAGTAGTAAAGTACGAAATTTTGTGGCTGATCTGGCTATGGAAAAATTTCTGATGGAATATGGCAGCATAGACAGCTCCGGCTTGCAGCATCTTTTGTCCAACCTGCTGAAAGAAACGAAGCAGATAACGGACCATCTCAACAAAGAAAAAATGCAAAATACCTATCGATTTTTTGAGCATGAAAAAGAGCTTAATCGCTTTTTGTAATCAGAGCCTCCGATTGACTTTTGTCAAGCTTACAATATAATGCGGCTGTTTTGGCCACGATTCATGGTGCGTACAGATAATGTAGCGTGCTGTGGGCCTGGCCAAGCCCATTGACAGCGCGGATGAACAAAGAAAGGATTCAGTGAAATGAAAGCTTTGATAGGTGTGTTTGGTTGTGGTCTGTTGGCTGTGGCCTGTGGCGCTTCCAAACCGGAGGCCAAGACCGCGGCGAATGTCCCGCCACCCCCGACGGCCGCAACCGCTGACGCCGGGCAGGCGCCTGCGGCGGACACTACTGCAGTAACGGATGCAGGCGTGCCCGAAGCCCCTCCTGCCCCCGACGCCACTCCACCCAGCGGACGACCTCCAATTGTCCAGGTGGTCTGGGACGGACTGACACGGGAGGTAGCTGACGGTGAAACGTTCAGTCTGGACGGCGATCAGCGCAGGCAGCTGTTCTTCTACAGCTCGGCTGCAGCGCCCGATTGTTCCAACGTGAACGCCGTCGGCCTGATTGCCCGTACTATGGCGGGACTCTGCCAGGTGGCGTTCCTTCCCTATGAACAGCAGTTCAAACAAGGGGAAGAGCGCGCCGTGAGCATCACTGTCAACAAGGACGGCCTGTCCGTAGTGCGTTCCTTTCGCGTCGCGCGGCGCTAATCAGGCGCCTGCGCGCACAGGAACCGGGCTACCGCTTAAGCGGGGGGCAGAGCGCGGCGGGACAATTAAATTGCCCGCCGCGCTCCACCGCCGCCCGAAACTTGGAACACTCCTTTTCGATAACCGTTATCGAAATATTCAGCAAAAAGACAGGAAAATCATTAATGCCTGCCAGAAGCTTCACCTGATCGCATTTTTACATTCATCCGCGCTTTTCACCAACCTTAGGCCGTTTTTTTAGCAGCGACCACTCCCCTTTTTAAAATTTTAAGGGCTTTTTTATTCATCGATCAGACTGGACTGCAACAGCAGATGCACCGGCTTAAAACTCTGCCGATGGATGGCGCTGGCACCATGCTGCTTCAACAGCTTGCGGTGCAAGGCGGTACCATAACCTTTGTGCTCATCAAAGCGATATTTTGGAAATTTTTTGGCCAGTCTGTTCATCAGGCGGTCACGGGTTACCTTGGCCACAATTGAGGCACAGGAAATAGCCCTGATGGCCAGATCCCCCTTGATAAAAGTTTTGCAGGGGATGCCCAGGGTGGTGGTCCGGTCTATCTTATCCCGACCGTCGATCAGGATCAGGTCGGGTTTCACTTTTAAATTTTCAATGGCACGCTGAAAAGCCAAACGGTTGGCTTTGGACAGACCCAATTTATCTATTTCCGCCGCTTCGGCCTGACCGATGCCATAATGCCCGCCCCGGATCAGCGCCTCATAAGCTTCTTCACGCTGGGCTTCATTCAATTTTTTGGAATCAGTTATTTTCACATTTAAAACAGGCCTGACCTCAATGTAGGCACAGGCAACAATCGGTCCGGCCCAAGGTCCGCGTCCCACTTCGTCCAATCCGGCAATGATGATTTTGTCTGAAAGTTTCGGCTGCTGATTCTTGGTTTTGCCAGGGCTCATTTACTAAATTATTGCTCGGTCTTGATCTCCGGCCCGACCGGGGCCTCTGCTGTTTCGCCGGGTTTGCCCTCGTCATTGATTTCTTCAGATGCTTCCTCTTTTTTAGCGGCCTTCGGCTCCTCTGCCGCCATTGCGTCATGCTTGCCCACCAGCACCTCGCGCAGTCTGGCGGCTTTACCACTGATATTTCGCATATAGTACAGTTTGGAGCGGCGAACTTTGCCGATTCTCACTACTTCGATCTTGGCCAGATTGGGGGAATGAATCGGAAATATTTTTTCCACGCCAATGCCTTCGACTACTTTCCGCACAGTCATGGTCTTGCTGGCCCCATGTCCGTGATTCATCGCTATAACCAGTCCTTCGTAAACCTGTATTCTTTCCTTCTCACCTTCCTTGATTTTCTGATGCACGCGAACGGTGTAACCTGGCTTGATTTCCGGCATTTCCGGCTTGATCATTTCTTTTTCGATCTTTTGAATGATGTGATGCGACATATAGAAATTCCTGTGCTAAAAAGTATTTTTGCCGTGTAATATTAGGTAAACGAGGGCTAAAAAGCAAGCTATTTTTCCTCCAGATTGTTGATGGTAACAAGGTTATCCGGACTGTCTAAAAGTTCGGTCAAAAATTTATCGTAGCATTTGCGTCTGTAGAGGTAATCGTCGCGCGTCATCACGCTGAAACGAATCGGTCTGGAGGTGTCCAGCTCGTTGTTCAGGTATTCTTCCAGCTTTTCCTTGTCGATATTGCCGACGATCAACAGATCGATCAGGGAATCCTTGTTGACAAAAATGCCCGAAAAAATCAGCACGTCCACCTCGCCCAATGCCGCTATTCTCCTGGTAATTTCATCCTTGTTGCTGATCCCCTTGACGATGATGGATTTGAGTTCGTTTAAAAGAAGAAAATTTTTATTCACCGCATAATACTTTTTGCGGTTCTTTTCCTTGGTCTTTAGCAGGCCGATTTTTTTCAGATTGTCCAACTCGCGGCGGATGGAGTTGATCTGCTCGTTTAATTCCCTGGTCAGCTCACGTATAAAAAATTCCTGATCCGGGTTGAGCAGGAAGATGGTCAGCAATTTCACTCTGGTTGTGGAAGTAAACAGGCGTTTAAGCATCGGCCAGATTGTTCACAACTTTTATACAACTGGCTGCAATGTATAATTTTTTAACTCAAGAAGCAAGAGCAAGATTTAACAAAATCACCAGTTGGCGCCACCAGGAGCCTCCTCATCCTTGCCGGAGTTGACCAGGCTGGTGATAAGCAGGGTACTGACGGCACCAAAGAGAAAGCCCAGCAAGGCCATGTAAATCATTGGCTGTACATAGCCACTATTCGCCGTATAGGAAAAAAACAGTATATAAACCCAGGCGCCGCCAGAAATATTTTGAAATACTATTATCAGGATCAGGACGAAGAAGAATATTGTCCCAGTAATAAGAGCTGTTCTCATAGTGTTTTTGGCTTATTTTGTTAGGAACACCGCAATCAGTTTTTCCAATTTGATTTTATTTTTCAGACGTACTTTGAGCATTTCCTGCTCCTCCATTTTAGGCTCATATTTCATGGAGGCAAGTATTTTCATTTCGTCCTGGAAAGCTTTTTCCAGTTCATCCTCCTTGACTTCAATCTTTTCCAGCTTGAACAGTTCCTGCACGCCAAAACGCAATTTCAGCCGGGCCTCGGCATCCTTTTTTTTCTCGTCATGCAGCGCTGATTCGCTTTTCCCCGTGGCCTTCAGATAATCCTCCCACTGGATACCGCGGGTGGCGGCGTTTTCCTTGATTTCGTCCAATATGAAATGTACTTCCTCGTCCACCAGCGTTTCAGAAAGGGTGACATCCGTGTTGTCGCGAATTTTTTCCAAAAGCAGATTTTCCAGCCGGTTTTGCTCTTCCTGTTCACTAGCCTTCTGCAGGTTAACTTTAACCTCCTCCCTGAACTGTTCCACCGTCATCTCACGGCCGGAAACTTTTTGGACAAATTCGGCGTTTACATCCGGCAGATGCCTTTCTTCCAGCTTCACCAGTTTGACCTTGAATTTGACCGGCTTGTTCTGGAAGGGCTTGTGAAAATAATCCTTGGGAAAGGTGACCATAAATTCCTTTTCTTCGCCGGTTTTCAGGCCGATCAGATTTTCCTCGAAGCCGGGCACGAAACTTTTCTCGCCCAGAATCATGGGATGGTTTTTGCTGGTGGTGCCCTCCAGGGGCACTCCCCCTTCGTCAAAACCATTGAAATCGATTTCCACTTTATCGCCATTTTGTGCCGGCCGGTCGGCTCCCGAATAGGTGGCGTGATAGGCGCGGAAATGCTCGATTTCTTCGGCCACCATGGCAGCGGTAACCTCCATCTTTTTTTTCTCCAGTTTGATTTTCTGGTAATCCCTGACTTTCACCTCCGGATATACCGGAATCAAGGCTTCGTATTTCATCGGCGAATCGGAAACGACCGTCACTTTCGGCTGGGCAATCGGCTCGATTTTTTCCTGTTTAATGGCTTCCACGTAGGTCGGCGGGATGGCCAGATCAACGGCATGGGCCATGATAAAGGCCTTGTCCAGCTGTTTTTCCGCCACGTCCAACGGCACCTTGCCCGGCCTGAAGCCGGAAACGTTAAGTTGTGCGGCCAATTTTTCCAGGGCCTTCTGATAAAAATTTTGTAATTCCAGCTCCGTTAATTCCACGGTCATTTTCACTTCTGCAGGCATTTTTTTATCGACTGTAATTTTCATCGCACCGGGTTATTTAATGTAATAACAACTTGACTGCTTGGGTCGCGGCTATCTTAACCCAGGAAAGTCTTTATTTCAACCGATAAAAATGCTATAATTTAGGGATTTAAAAACAATTGCGATGGCCAATGTTCCCAAATATCCGCATTCGTCGAAGGAGCACCCCATTCTGTCCAATGAGGAGGAAAAGAGCGAGGAAATGCTTCTGCAGGCCGAAGCGGCCAACCGCGAGTTCTATACCGAGGCGGCCAGAGTCAGCGCCGATGTTACCTTTCTGCGCAGCGGCGTAAGAGAAAAAGTGGCCCGCGCCCTGATGATGGGGGTGGGCGGACTTAATCCCCTGCAGCAAAGGACACTGGAAGAAAAAGTTCAAACCCATCTGTACCGCGAAGTTCAGGGCAATGAAATTAATGTGACGGAGCGCGGCGAAGATTTCCATAATTACCTGCAATCGGAAAATGTAATGCACATGAATGCCAGCCTCCCTCGCCGTATGGGCAGGCAACTCTTAAAAGTCCTGCGCGGCACCGGCGCCATGATCGGCACCAATAACATTATTGAAGCGGCTGTAGACAGACGCTTTGGAGCCAACCAGGATGTGCAGGCCAGAAGAGATTTTGTGGCGAACAGACTGGGGGTCCAGCTGAATATGGTTTTGACGGGAAATCCCGTTTTATACGGAACAATTGTCGCTTTCTTAAACGGCAATCCGAACATTATGGCCGGCCTGCCGGCAGGCGCACCGGTAAATCTGGTGCAAAACTTTTTTGCCGGCATGAATCTCCTGCAGTTAAGGCTTTTCAGAAACTGGGCGAATGCAAACGGTTTGCCCAACCTGGTCAACGGCCAGGCTTTCAGCGACCTCTATCTGCTGGTGAACGTGGCGCAGCAGGAAAGCTCCAATTTCGGCATCGCCGAAGTTTACAATGAAGCCAGGCTGCGCCGTTTCTGGTCCAGAAACCCCGCCGCACCCAATACCCTGGCTGCCATCAATGTAATTCCGCCAGGGGGCGGTCCACCCCGTCCTTTTACGGAAGTGATCGAGGGTATGCTGGAACCAAACAGTCTTTTCCCGCTGGAAAACAATCCGGAAGGCGCTGCCTTTCTGGCCGAGCTGCGTAACAGGATAATGAATCAGGCCATCATGGCAGGCCTGGCCAATAATGCCATACCGCCACAGGTCTTTCAGTCAGTGATGAACGACATCCGTGATATCGCTGTGCAGGAAACCGCCCGGGGTCAGGTCACCCAGCAGGACATAGAGCGCGTAAACAATCTGCGGGCAGAAGTTCGCCAATTGATCGGGGAAGTCCGGGCGTTGAGTACCCACGAGACCAGAAGGGCAGAATTGCTGGTGAATTTAGCTGCTGTAGCAGCAGGAACACCGGCATGGAATCGATTGAATAGCGAATTAAATACCCTGAACAACACAATTCTTACCGCCTCGTCAGCCGTAAACACACGAGCAGCTGATATTTTAAATTTGTTGCGCGGGATCCCTGATCTGATCCCCCTGAATAATTCGATCAACATTGCCGCTGCCACCGCCAATTTTCTTTCACCGCCGCAACCAGCGGGTTTTTTGGCGGGGCTTGCTGCAAATCTCGGGCTCGTGGTCAATCAGGTCAACAACCATCAACCGCAGGGACAGGCGGTCAGATTTACGCCCTTTGTCCTTTTGCAGAGGCTGCTCCGGCGCGACTATATGCGGGAAAACAATTTGCCCAATAATTTATATAACGAAGAAGCCAACCGCTATGCCCTGATGAAAGCCGCGCTGCGGGTGGAAGACGTGAAGAGCGTGGATATCAGACGCACAGCCAATGCGCAGGCCGCTGAAATTCTCAACCGCGGGTTGCTGTCCAGGGGCTGGAACAAGTTAAAATATGCCGTAGCCAAGGGACAGGATATCATCGGTCTGGAACCGATTGATTTTGCCAATATCACCGCCGACAAGATGCTGGAGGCCATCATCGGCTCGAGGGAAGAATACGCTCCCTTCAGCGGCATGGATAAATTCACCACCTCGCGAGATCTGAAACAGCTGATCAACAAAAGCGGACGCAGGGTTTCCAGAGAGACTCTGGAGCGTTTTTCACTGACCCTGGCGGAAGCCATTTCCCGATACAAAAAGGCCCACAGCAGCCTTGACAAGGGGCTGGATCCCCGTGACTGGGATCTGGAAAATCTGCTGGCGGTTTTCAAAAAGGTCAAAGTGGAATTATGGTCGCGGGAATTTTTAGACAGCGTGGAAAGAACCAGTGAACCGGGACAAAGGGAACTGACGCTGGTCAGAATGCTGCGTGAAAGCCGCATTCAGGAACGCCGCCTGGAAAGAACCATCCTGGATGATGTCAAAGATGAAAATGCCAATTGGCGAATACTTTTGGCCAAAAATTCACTGAAACAGGTTCTGGATAAAGACACTTTGGACGGCAGAAATAAAATCAGGCAGGCCGGTCTGGAACAAAAACGAAAGGAAATTGCCGATCTGGAAGCGGCCAGAAATGCCCTGCCGGAAAACGATCCGGGACGTGAACCGCTGAACCGGCAGATACAGACCATCCGGGATGCCATAGCCGTTTTCGAGAGGCAGGTCAGGGATGCCGGCGATTTGTACGACCGCGTGGAAAAAGCCAGAACTTATATCCGTGAAAACCACTTAAGCAGGAATCAAAAACGTGAATATCTGGAAGCGGTGGGGCTGACGCAGGTGTTTGACAAAATGTCCACCAATTTCAGAATGCAAAGAGCCTGGCATTATACCAAAAAGGGCGCCAGTGCCATGTGGTCCGGCACCAAGAAAACCTGGGCCTGGAGCCGCAAGAAATTTATCAATGCCCCCACGGCCAAATCGGCCGCCAGGAAAACTTTCAGCGTGGGTCGTCTGCTGGCAACCCCGGTCACTGTGCCACTGGGCTGGGCCGGGTTTTCCTTTCGACTGGTAGGGAGGGCCATGCGCAGAACGCTGCAGATGCCCAAACGCATGGCGGGACTTTTCAGCAAATCCGTGCTGCGCAGTTACTATCGCGACCGCATCATGGAAAGGATGGAATGGATTGATGAAAACATGGCGCGTATCGGTAAACAACGTAAGAAACTGCCTAATGCCCCCTATAGTTGGGACAAGAGGCGCATAGCCAAGAAGATCAACAAATTTACCGAAGAAAATATGATCTGGAACGAGCAGATTGCCAGATTTAAAGTACAGGCCGCCAAACATAAAATCGGTTTGGGCCCTGTAACCTATTATAGCAAAGCCGCCAGCGACAACGGCGAAATTGTCGATAAAGCAGCCTAATTTATCTATATGAAAAAACAAAAAAGCACGACCAAAGGAGTTTACTTCAATAGCGACAACTTTGTGGAAATGGTTTTGAAAGAAGTGAAAATGGACAAAGCATCGCCACAGGTGAAGGAGGAATTAAGCGGGGAAATAGCGCAAACCTTATCCGACCGTGTTACCTCCGTCGTGGTTGCCTCGCTGGGTGAAAAAGAACTTTTCCTGCTGCAGAAAACCATGGAGGACCATCCCGAACTTGACGAAATTGATTGTTTAAGTATTATATCGTCTTATATTCCCGGTTTGGACGACAGAATTTTGAAAGCTGTCAGCGACCTGTTTGATGAGATCGTTGAAACCGTGAAATTACTGGATCAGAAACTAAAGAAATAAACTATGGCCAACGGAGCGCTGCCAATAGGGGCGGAATGGGACGACGACAGGAGCCTCGACCGCGATGAAAATGATTATGCCCATAATCTGGCGCTGGCCGTGCATCAAAGATATGTGACCGGCAGAAATGTGACCGGTGCGGAATTTCAACAAATACATGAGCTTTTAATCAACCGTGTCAGAGCCGATATTCCGGGTATTACCGAGGACAGGCTTAATGCCGTGGTCAATTCGGTTTGGAAAAGGGTGAATGATATTTCCCAAAGGCAAAGAGAAGGCGCCATCGCAGAAGAACAAGCCAACCTGTCCAATGCCCTGATACGGAGGAAAACCCCGCCGCCCGCAATCAATGCTCCGGTAGTCGGCGCCGCAATGGAAGGCCATGTGCTGGACGCCACACGGGCTTTTGGCCATAAAGTTGGGCGGGCTGTCAGACTAAGCTCCCTAAGCGGCTATGAATTACCGACCAAGTCTCAAACCGGGAATCCTCAATTAACCGGAAACCTGGTCAGCAGGCATTTAAACGACCTGGCCGATGTTCAGGCTAATATACCCAGACGGTCCCAACTGGACCTGGAATTGAGACAGATACGGGCTCACATTGACGTTTTATTGGGGCAAGTACAATCCGCCAAGGAACTGAATAAACGACTTTCGGCTGAAAATTCCGCTCAGCTTAAAAATATTTTGGCCGGTGTTTTAGAATGTGCCGGCTCACTGACCAATTATACCGAAGCAGTTGCCGCCAGACAGTTGCAGCAGGATTTACAGAACCAGAGCGGCTGGCAACGATTCTGGGGAAAGGCCGGTGTGGGATTCCGGGTTTTGTTTTATGATAACGCCGATTCACAAATTTATGCCGATTTTTATGCACAGCAGACTGCCGTTGAAGAGCAAATGGTGGCATTGGAGACCCGTCTAAAAGATATTCTCCAGGCTCTGTTTGCCGAGCCGGTTGAACCCAATTTGAATGCCCGGACAGCCTACGATGCGCAAACAATAACTTTGGATATCTTCAGGGCACGGCAAGAAAGACTGAACAACCGTTTAACGGTGATCCGCCGCCTGTTGGAGCGCATCGCGGCCGGCAATGCCGGAAATATTGCCAATTTCAACAAAGCTGTAGAGCAGGTACGAACAGTGGAAAAGGACCGCGCCAAAAAAATAGAGGGAATCGACAGGCACAGAGCTGCGGTGGAGAAAAGGACGCCGGCCATAGTGGAGCAAATTTTTTGGCATGAATTTGGCGATGCGGTGACCATGATACGCGACTGGCAAAGTAATTTGCCACAGGTGGCCGCACAGGGTAGAGAAGTTTATACCGCTCAAATTACGGCTATAAATGGACAATATAGAGCTTTAAGACAGCAGGTTGCGGATTTCCAGAGACAACATGGCGTGGACGGCCTATTAGATTTGCTGAGTGAAGAAATCGGGGTGATTGAAACCATGCAACAGTCTGACCCGGCCTACAGAATGGCCCGTGGCAGAATGTCGGCTATTGGGCGTGAACTGAATCAAATGAGAGTCCCCAGACGTCAACCGGTTTTCCCGCCGGCAGCTGCAGCCACTCCTCCAGCAACGCCACCCGTCGCACCACACGTCACGCCGCCATCGGCACCCGTAAGTCGTCCAATGATGGCTTCTCCATCGTCTTCAGCTGCCGCACTACGGATGACCGCCCCAGGTACAGCTGCTCTTCCGGCTGCGCCAGTTGCTACTCCAGCGGCTGCTCCATCAGCCGCTCCTGCCAAATCACCGATTATAACGCCCCCACCGGTCCGCTCAGCCACTCCGGCCAGACCTCCAATTATTACGCCTCCACCAGCCCCCCCGGCTCCTCCTGCCGCTCCACCGTCTGCTGCAGCAGCAGTTCCCGCGGCGGAACCATTAGCCAGCGAAGCCGTAAAGACGCCTAAACCCCCTGAACCTAAAGTTGAGATGTCAAACATCAGCGAAACGGAGAATCTGGATCAGCTGGCCGCTAATATCCGCAGCATGGAAACAATTGCCGAGGAAGCGCTGGCACAATTTAGGGAAGCAAAAAAACTGGCTAAAGATCATACCAGTGAGTTAGCAGCCCAAAAACAATTTGAACAAACCGAACGTGCTCTGGAGGAAATGAAATATCAATATGTATCAGCTTATGCACTGCAGTATGGACAGCAAGATCCGGAAAAATATCTGCAGGCCGTTGATATAAAAGATGCCCGTAAAGCTTATTATCAGGCCATGGAAACTCTGGCTCCCCTGGCGGAACAAATGGCCCAATTAAATGATGCTATACCGAAGGCCATTGAGCAGGAAAAGGATGCCGACTGGGAGGAGCAACATGAGCTGAAACCCCTGCAGGCCAATGCGGAGGGGCAGGCTTTGACATTTTTTAGCAATAAATATGATCCTGCCTATAAGACAGTTAAAGCAGCAAAAAAAAATCTGAATGAAGCTTATAGCAGATTCGGGCAACCGTGGGCAGCAGTGGCTTTTGTGCGTGTCAACAGCATTCCCCCCCGTCCGACGGAGACAGCTAACGTGCAAATCGCCGTGCCGGCAGCCCCCGTCGCGCCAGCTGAAACCAACGTAGCAACCGTGAAAGCAGAACCTTTAAATTCTGCCGCAGAACTTAAACTTGGCCCGCTTACAGCCGAGGAGATTGAAGGGCTTTCCGAGGAAAAACGTCTGAACAGACTAGAAATTATACTGGAAAAGACACTGGGTCTCAATCAGATGGAGGCCAGAAAGATAATCACTTATCTGAAGGAAAACGTGGAAACCTCCAAACCGGGCAAATATGCTGAATATGTGAGCCTTTTCCTATTATATTCTGATATCCTGGAGATACTTTTTACAACTAAATATTTACCCAAAAAGACCGGCAAGAAAAGTAAACCGCTGGATCTGAAATTCAAAAATCCCAGTGATATAGGCAATAGTAAAATATTGGCAGTATTATCGCCCCGCCTGCTTTCGACACTGCGCGAAAAAATTAATAAATCCTCAATTCAGGAAGTTGTAAAGGAAGTTTTGGCCAGCGGATCAATGGAAAAATGGCTCAAAACAGTAAACCTTTCCAACTAAGGCTATTTTGCAATATTTTTCATTCTTGACAAGTTGACAGATTGGTGTAATAATTGCGCCTCGACATGGTTATATAGTTACGAGGAACGAGAAAAGCACATTATTATAATCAATCATTTTTTCTAAATATTATGGGAAATAACGGATCAAAAGTCGTGCGCATTGGCAAGGACGAGGCACAGGATCGTTCAATTTTGGACAATCCCGGTAGTTTTCCTTCCAACAGCGAAATGCGTTCCCGAGTACATGGTGAAGACTGCTCGGATGACGAAGTAATTGGAGCTCTTACCAAAACACTGGTCTCTCCCGTCATTCAATCAACCAGCGGATCAATTCCCGTCGAAGAGGATATAGATTTGACGGATTTGGAAACAGATGGAGAAGATTTATTCCAACCTGCCAACATGGCAACAAAGGCCATTTCCGAGCTGGCGGACAGCGGTAGACTGGGTATGTTTGATCAGCCGGAGAAAGCCGCAATAAATTCACGCCGTTTTCAAAACAGCGCAGACAATGAAACAATTTCAGACCGCGAAGAAGCACGTTTTTTTGCCGGCTACCAACAGGGCGTCGTACAAGATCGGTTGAATTATCTGGCCATTGAGGAGGAAGCACGGCTGAACAGGATTGATCACGCCGAGTTTCTCAAAGAACGCGGCTCGCGTCTGAAGAACATTGGCAGGGCACTGGCAGGCGCCAGCCAATTTGCCTTAACCACCCTGCCCAGGCTGGTGGATGTTTTGCTGCCCAACAGCTGGCAGGTCACTCCAAAAATGGAAATACTGGACGGCCTCAGAAACAGCAAAAAAGAAGCGTTAAGAGCTGAGCGGAAAAAATATGAAAGAGACATGCGCACCATCGGCTCCGCTTATGACAGTATCGGTGATTATGTAAAATTTTATTGTCCGATCGAAGATTTACCCCATCTGGATACCGGCAGCGAAGCTGCTGTCGATAACTTTGTTGTCGAGTGCAAATTTGAAAAAGACTCTGTCCATTATAAAGCAGTGCGGCATTCCATTCTGCGAAGAATGAATGAGAGAACTCAAAAGTACAATATCGCAGTCAGGGATATATATAATGACAATGCTGCAGAGGAAGTGGCACAGGATTTACTGAAGAGCTCATGGGTGCTGCGCGCCAGAGAAAAAGTCAAAGGCTGGTTCACCGGAAAAAAACAAGGCGCCAAACCGGAATTTCACAAGGACACTTTGCTGTCTCCGGCCCAGGATATTTTTATAACCTATAATCTGGACCAGCAAGCCAAAATCCGTGAAGAGGGACAGATTCCTTCCAACGAGGAAGTTACCATGGTAGGCAGAAATGTGGCCCCGGTTCAACGTCTGGCAACAGAGCCGGCATCAGCGGCCCCATTGACGGAAGCTGGTGTGACCAAATCAACAGGTGATGCCGGCGGGAAAAAGACCAAAAACGGCAGACCCTTTTTACGCTGGGCTATGGCCGGAGCGGCCGCCCTGGCTACCATCGTGGGGCTGAGCGATATCAGTGACAACAAACATTCCGATAAGATCAATGGACAAAGATTGAATGATACAACCGGCCTGACAGATAAACATGGTGGTGCGGTGCACGCGCCGGCGCCTCAGGAACAGCCAAAGAGTGCCGCGGCTGAGACCAGAGCTGCAACTCCCCAGACCGTGGCTGCCCAAAGACATGCCAATATCGGCAGACAAATGGATAATCTGGCCGGAGAACGAAAACATGCCGGATCGGTTAAAGCTGAACATCAAACCAGCCCCAAGGCCGCCAAAACGGTGGTGTTAAAGGCCAGGAGTGATAAATATCCCCACGATACGGCTGCGGATGGCAAAAAGGTTGAGCAACCCCAGCCAGCAACTGATTATGGTGATGCACGACGGCTGACCGAAAGTGAAAGGATTGCCCAAATGGATTTGGTGGAGGCCAAGGTCTCCGCTTACAAGAGACGCCTGGCTGAAATGGAAAAAAGCGCCGACTTGATAAACAGCTATAGATCCACGCAAACGGATATTTCCAAAGTACAGCAATTGCCCGGCCTGCTGGATAATGTCAGCAAACTGATGTCTGGTCTGCAGATCGTGAGCGACATGAAGAAAGTTGACGCTCAAATTAACCAAATTGATCTGATTATTGGCGAAGCCGAACATACGGTCAAAACGGTCAATGAGGCCGCCACACTGATACCCCAGGCACAGGCTCTGAACCTGCTCAAACAGACTCAGGACTTGGCGGGTTCACCGGAGGCCAGCTTTACCATCACTTACAGCGGCAACACCAATGGCGGCAAAGCACTGGTCTATAATGTCAATCTGAAGCAGGTCAGCCAGAAACTGGCGACAATTCAGGGTCATCTGGACAATTGCCATTCCATTCCACTGCAGCAGGCTGCTCTGGACCGGCAGGATGCCCAATACTGGGTTGGTTACCTGAAGTTCGTTAACTGGAATTTACAGTATAACAGAGCCCAGATTAGCCTGCATTAAATTCCCCTTTTTATATGTTTTCGCGGTGCGGCTGGCAATTCACTTGCCAGCCGCACCTTTTTAGGTTCCTGTTTACACCCTGATTCTTGATGAAAATGGCCTTTTTATGCTATTATTAGGGGATTAATCATATCATTCATAGATGGCCCCGAATAACCCCGATGTTTTGCCACTATCCATTGAAGCATTGCAGGCCCAGGATAAGCGCAATAACAACAATGAGGTTTCCCCGGACAAACAGACTCTCAACGATGTGAGGGTGCTGAATTTTTTGCAGAGGAACGGTATTACTGCGGATCACTTCACTCTGGAGGCGGCCATTAATCTGACGGGGGAAGGAAAAACTGCCACCGAGGCCAGGCTGAACAGCAAGCTGAACGATGCCAAGCGTATTCTAACCAAGTCCAATCACCTCGACGTGATGGACGAGATCAATCAGTCGGTAGTGGCTTCCAAACTGGAAAACTGGAAAACACCACCGGAAAATTTAAGCGCCTCCGACGCCGCTAAAATAATGCAAGGCTGGGAATACTATAATCTGCTCAGGGACCATGTGAAAAGGCTGCTGGGCGTGAAGGATGCCATGGCCCAATCCCGCAAAGAAGTCCTGACCGAAACCAAAGGGCTTGGCGATACAATCCAGGAAAAACTGGGTGTGGCTAGGGAAAACTGGGACAAACTTTCCACGACACAAAAACTGGCTATGGCCGGCGCTGCCCTTTTGGGCGGTGTTATGTTTTTCAAATCTACCAATGAAACTATTTCCGGAATCCGCGACACGCTAATGACAGGCTTAAAAGTTGTCGGCGCAGGCTGGCTCTTGAACAAGGTCTGGTATCTGTTTACCGGTGAAAGCATGGTGGATGCGGCACTGGGCGCGGCCACAGGCACAAAGGGCAGCAAGTTTTTGATGGATGCTTTCCATACAGATGAAAAGGGTGCAGAACTGATGTCCAAGGCTTTCGTACAATTGGGGGAAAGCCCTTTTACGGTTTTACTGGCTCAATACAACGAAAAAAAGAATACCATCGAGGGGACCAATATGCCCGCAGACGAAGCCTACAAAGCCTTCGATCTTTTTGTAAAAAAATACGGTGCCGACCATCTGAAACAACTTTATGCCAATTATAAGCCACCGATCAGTTTCAGCCAGGTTGCAGTCATCGAGATGTCCAAGGATCCGGATGTTAAAATGCAGGAAGCGCTGACTTCCAGAATCTATGAAGGCGTTAGTGACCAGGTTAAAAAGGGTTACAATTATCTGGCGGCCTCTGCCCCCGGCGTTTGGCTGGCTAAAAAATATAAAGACTGGTTTGGAAAAGACCCCACACCGGAACAAATGCAGGACTTCACCAAGAAATTCAGCGAAACAGCCACCGACGACAAGGACTTCAATAAAGTGCTGGAGGAAAAGTTGTTCCGCAATGACAAGAAACTGGCCAAAAGCTATGTGGACACCAATCTGAAGGGCAAAGCGGACGCAAAATTTGGTCTTAAATACCGTGCTGAAGGCAACTATATCTATATGATTGTCGATAAGCCGATCACTAATGCGGCCCAGGATGAAAAGGCCGTTGACGCAGCCGTACAGGCCGCTATAGAATCCTCCGAAAATTTTCTGGTGGAGCAATACAAAGCGGATAAGGACACCGTGGCCGGGCAATGCGAACCCCATGGAACAATTTTTGTGGCCAGTACGGGCACACTGAGATATATGGTCAGGTACAAGAAAAAGTAGAGTTTGTTTAAGGATATCGGCCCGCCGTCTTGACGGCGGGCCTTTTTAGTGTATAATTCACTCTTCGGTAAATTTCCAAAATAAAGACAAAAAGAGTTGTTTAACGCAATAACATGCTAAAAACTTATCTTTTTGCCATTATTATCGGTTTACAGGCGGCCATAGGACTGAACGTCACCGCCTCCATGGTGGATAATCATCCCGGCTATGACAGCCAGCCCATAATAGTCAGCGCCCAGGCCGCTGACACTTCCGGATTAGCCGGCGCGGCAAACGAAAAGACTGATGCTTTGACGGAATTGCAAAAAATGGGCATCACTTTGCATCCGGGCAAAGATTTCACCGCCGACAGCAATGATGATCCCAAAGCCACTCTGGCCTGTGCCAGTCTGGTTTATAAGACCCTGCAGGTAATGCCTGCCGAAACAGTCAAACAAATCAAGAATCTTACCCTGTACTTTAATGCCACGGGCAGAAGGGGCCTGGGCGGCGGTTCAACCATAATCTTACGTTGTCAAAATGTCAGCGATGAAGAGCTGGTGGGTGTGCTGGTGCATGAGCTGGGGCATATTGAAGACACCGGGGTTTTAAAAGGGACCATCTGGGCCGGAGAAAGCGAATTTAAGGATGGCCAGGCCCCGATTTACCAGGATGATGCCAGTCTGGATTTTTACAGAATCAGTTTCCAGAATGACCATCAGTTGCTGGATAAAGCCCAGGACGCGGATTTTGTTTCCGGCTATGCGATGTCCGATCCTTTCGAGGATTTTGCCGAAACCTACAATTTCTATGTGCTGCATGGACAGAGTTTCCGCCAAATGAAGATCAATAATACTGCCTTAGCCGCCAAATATGCCTTTATGAAAGATGAGGTGTTTAAAGGCCGGGAATTCGATAACGATATTCCGGACGGTTCAGGCTCCTATTCCAGCCGTCATTATGATTCCACTGTGCTCGGTTTCAATCTGAAAAATTTTCTTGCGTATTCCTAAACAAATGATATAATTACTTCTGCCTTCAGGGTACTCGGATGTGCTGGTGAAGACGGAAATGTGAAAGGCGTTTGATTAATATATTTTAGGATAATGAGGCTATTCTAGGGCGTTGTTACTCCTAAATATCAACTAAGGCCACTTGCAAGTTCAAGTGGCCTGTTGATTTTTCTTTGGCAATAATCCCGTTGCTTTGAATGGCGGCTATGTTAAAATCAGCGGGCAGGATCTGCATGGTGTCCATAGCTCAGTTGGTTAGAGCGTCGGATTGTGGCTCCGAAGGTCGTGGGTTCGAACCCCATTGGACACCCCATTTCATTTCAGCATCGCGGGGACAATCATCCAGCTGATAAGCCATTTATCGGCGCTGTTTTGCAGACAGACGATGCTGCCCGGCTGGAAGGCAATTAAATCCGCCGCAGGGTCATTGATCAGCAGCAAAGCGGCCAGTTTTTTCAGATGCGGCATATGCCCGACCAGCATGGTATCCAGCTCTTCCGCGGATAAAGCCTGAAAAATAGCTTGGGGATCGTCCAGGGGTTGCATGGCATCCTTCTGCTGAGGCGAGATGAAAGGTCTCTGCAGTCCCCCGACAATGGTGGCTGTTTGCAGCGCCCTGGTCTTGCCGCTATGCCAGATCTGACCGAGGTCTACCTTGTTTTCGCGCAGATAAATCGCCATTTTTTCCACTTCTTTTTTCCCCTCTTCGGAAAGATTTTTTTCCGGATCTAGATTTTCCGGGTTCTGCAGCCCGTGTTGCATTAAATATAATTTCATAGATGCTTGATTAAGAGGATAAAGTTTCACCGATTTCAGTGAAGGGTTTTTTGAACTGCTCCAGGAGTCCCTTTAAACAAAACCGGCAAAAAGTCCGGGAAAATTCCTGAGCAATGGGAAAGCCATTCTTTTCCAGGTAGAAAGCCAGACTATAGGCCATCAATAGCTCAATTTCTTCCCTGATCATACCCCTCCCGTCCAAAGCTCTTTCCAGCATTCTGTGGCGATGATCGAGACCGACTTGGGAAAGCTCCTGTATCCAGACGTCAATGGCGATTTTCAGGCCCGGCGGCAATGTTTTTTCGGCCATATAGATATCCGGGAGGGAAGGCCCGTCCAGCGCTCCCGCTTTGGCCGCTTCTTCGAAACTGATCAGTTTCAGACCCGTGCTTTCCTGCAGGCTGGGAAAGTTGATGATGATCAGGGCCAGAATAAAAGCAGCCGGCAGATTGAGCGCCAGCAGCCTGCTGATGTGGACGATAAATTCGGCATATTCCGAATCGTGTTTGAGTGACTTGATGAATTCGCTGAGGATTTTGGCCAGTTCGTCCTCTTTCTTTTTCTGCCTTTGCTCCCCCGCCCTGATGGCCTGTATTTGGGCGGTGGCAGCCTTCATCCTTTCCTGAAACAGACGAAAACTCTCCGGGGAAGAGCCTTGATTGGACGATTCGAATGACGAAAAAGCCTCTAAATCAGACAAGGTTAAGCCTTGATTACATTGACATATTTGTCCTTGTGGACCTGGCCATTGTATTTTGTCAGTTGCTTTTCACTGAATTTGACGACACCGTCCACCAGCGCAAAAATGGTGTGATCCTTGCCCAGGGAGGCATTTTCACCGGGGAAGAATTTGGTACCCCTCTGTCTGACAATGATATTGCCGGCCCGGACAACCTGACCGCCAAAAATTTTGACACCGAGTCGCTTGGCGACTGAATCTCGTCCGTTTTTTGTGGAACCGGCGGCCTTTTTATGTGCCATAGTGGTGCTGAATTAGTTAATATTTAAGCCGATTAATGGCCTGATTATGTTACTCAAGATGAGCAGCGAATGCAAGTTACAATTTTTTACCGGTTAATGCAAGGAAAAAGGCTCTTTTCCGGGCTTGGGAAGCTCTCTCCCGATTGTCTGGACGGCCGTTTTCTGCTAGAATAAAGGGATATATTAATACCATTAAATTGCGGCCAAAAAACCAATACAAATTGTTTCTGGTCATTCTGGTAGCCGTGCTTGTCTGCCTGCCGCTGAAGGACGGTTTTTTGGCCGCGCAGCAGCAAAGTTCCACTATTTCCCAGGATGAACTGATCAAACAGTATAAAAACAGCCGTTTTCTGGACCGCATCACCCAGGCAATCAACTCCGGAGAGGATGATCTGCTGACGATTAACCGGCAGATTGCCGATAACCAGAATCAGGTTGCGGCCTCGCAGGATAAGATTAATACCCTGAGCGAGCAGCTGGCCAATCTGGATCAGCAAATCCAGTCTTCGCAAACCATTATCAACAATATCCTGGCGCAGATTGATCTGAAACAGAGCGAAATAGACACCATGCAATATCAGATTGAACAGAAAAAGGTGGAAATTTCCTTTCAGAAACAAATGATCGCCGAGTATCTGAAGGTGATTTTCAAAGACCAGTCCGATATGAACAGCCTGCAGGGAAACGAGTCCTACCTGAATACCCTGAAGCTACTTTTGAGTGACGATACCACCAGTGAAAAATTGCGCTCGATCCGCTATTCCGAGGTGCTGGAGGAGCAGGGCCGCACCATTTTTGAAAAGCTGGGCGACATGATGGAGGAACAGGAAGCCGATCAGAAAATTATGGAAGTGAAAAAGTTTAATCTGATTGAGTATCATCAGAAGCTGGCAGCCGAAGAGAGCGATCTGGAGCTGATGAGACAGGCCAAACAATCGCTGCTGGAGCAGACCAAGGGCGAGGAAGATATCTATCAGCAGCTTTTGGCCAGATCCAAATCGGAGCAGGAAGACGTCCTTCTGGAAATCGACACTTTGCACAAAAATCTGCTTTATGTGCAGGACCGCATCAAGCAGCTGGGCAGCGCTTTCAATCCGGAGGATTATGCCAGCCTGCTCAATGTCGGCAATGACAAGAAATTGCTGGATTACCTGACCTATGGCCTGGAAAGCGGCGATTTTTCACCGATCTGGCCGGTGGCTCCGGCGCGCGGCATCAGTGCCTATTTCCATGACAGCGCCTATGCCAAGCTGTTCGGCATGCAGCATAACGCCGTGGATATCCCGACCAGCCAGGAAACACCGGTGCGCTCCGCCGCCGACGGCATTGTCTATAAGGCGGCCGATAACGGCTACGGTTACAGCTATATAATCGTCGCCCATCTGGGAGGCTATATGACACTTTACGGCCATATCTCCAAAATAATGGTGCGGGACGGAGACATGGTCAAACAGGGCGATATCATCGGCTTGAGCGGCGGGATTCCGGGTTCCCGCGGAGCGGGGCTTTATACCACCGGGCCGCATTTACATTTCGAAGTGCTGAAAGACGGCGTCAATCAGGACCCGCTGGACTATTTGAACCTGGCATTCCTCGACCTGTCCGCCTTGCCGGATAAATATGTTTCCAAGGCTCTGGGCGACCGCAGCAAAGTGCGCCGACTGCCCCTGAAAGTTAAGGTCAGATACAATCCTCAGCAGCTGGCTCTGGCCGACCAAAAGTCATGATCATAGCTGGGAAGCAGCAATCTCTCCCGCAGGCAAGGTACTGACGTTTACGTTTTCGGCCAGCCGTTTTTTCACGCTGACGCATATAAATATTGTACAGCCAATTTGCAGTACCAGCGCCACGAGGCCGGTCACGTATTTCATCCAGAGCGGATAACCCGTCATATTGAAATCCACAAAGGTGGGTACAAAATAATGCACCAGGTCGGCCGACAGGATATAGATCAGGCCGGGCAAAACGACAGGGAGGCTGATCCTTTTGATATAGGGAAAAAGAACAAAGGCCTGGCTGCCGTAGACAGCCACCCAAAACATCGAGCCGATATCGTGGAAATTCGGTCCCACCAGAGTCATCAGAAAGGGAAAATAAAACTGCGCCATCAGGCCGTAACTGGCCGTGCCCAAAACGAGCCAGAAGGTAAACCAGTCCGGCACCCGGCGGTCAAATAATTTATGCAGGTACCAGACGGTCAAAAGCGGCGGATACAGCGAGCAGATGGAAGTCAGCGGGATCAGATAAAAAGGAATCTGGGAAAGCCAGGCGTAATCGGCATAGATGCCCAGCAGGCTCCAGGTGCCATAGAGCAGCAGCGCTAATTTTATCTTTCGTTTGCTCACCTCTTTGGTTATGCTCTTTAGGGATTTGGTAACGGCATTATGGAAAATAAATTATCAAAAAACAAGTCGAGCGGGAAAAAATCCAAGGCTACTGTTCAAAGGGCCGGCAAGATTATCGCTATGCTGGAAAAGATTTATCCCGGAGCCCGCTGCTCCCTGGATTTCCAGAATCCTTTACAGCTTCTGATCGCCACTATACTGAGCGCCCAATGCACCGATAAAAGGGTGAATCTGGTCACTCCCCGGCTTTTCAAAAAATATAAGACGGCCAGGGCTCTGGCCACGGCTGACCCGGCGGAACTGATGCAGATGATCCGGCCGACCGGATTTTTCCGCAATAAAGCCAGGAATATCATAGGGTGCTGCAGAATGCTGGTAAAGCACTTTGGCGGCAAGGTCCCGGGGAGAATGGAGGATTTAATAGCTTTACCCGGGGTGGCCAGAAAAACCGCCAATGTGGTTTTATATAACGCTTTCGGATTGAACGAAGGCATTGTTGTGGATACCCATGTGAAACGCCTGTCACGGCGCCTGGGCTTTACAAAACACGATCAGCCGGAAAAAATTGAGCAAGATTTGATGCTGCTGACCCCAAAAAACAAATGGGGGCGGCTTTCCAATTTATTGATCGAACTGGGGCGTGATGTCTGCAAGGCCCCCAAGCCCAAATGCAAGCAATGCCAATTAAAATCTCTCTGTCCCTGGTATGCAAAATACGGCGGGAATCCTTTGAATATGGCGCAGGATTAACTGACTTATTTTGGTGTATCCATTAATTTTTTCCCCGTCACTTCCGGCGGAACGGCCAGACCCATCAGCTTCAGCAGGGTCGGCAATACATCGGCCAGGCGTCCGTCATGCACTTTCAGGCTGCCCAGGGGATATTTATTGGAAACGATAATGTAACGCACCGGATTGGTGGTATGGGAGGTCACCGGCCGACCTTGCTCATCGGCCATCAGCTCGGCATTGCCGTGATCGGCCGTTAAAAAAATTAGTCCATCCTTTTGCAGGACTTTTTCGACAATTTTACCGACACATTGATCCACCACTTCCACGGCTTTGATGGTGGCCTCCATGACACCGGTATGCCCCACCATATCGCAATTGGCAAAATTAACCACGATCAGGTCAAAAATATTTTTATCCAGTTCCGCCAACAATCTTTCAGTGATGCCGAAGGCTGACATCTCCGGCTTTTTATCATAAGTGGCTATGTCGCGGGCGGAATCAACCAGTATTCTTTCCTCGCCGGGATATTTGATTTCGGTGCCGCCATTGATGAAGAAAGTGACATGGGCGTATTTTTCCGTTTCAGCGATGCGCAATTGTTTCAAGCCGTTTTGGGACACCACTTCGCCCAGATTATTGAGCACGGCCGGGGCTGGAAAAGCCACCGGCAAAGCGAAGGTCTCATCATATTCGGTCAGGCAGACATAGTCGGCAATCAGAGGGGCTTTTTTTCTGGCGAATCCTTTGAAGCCGGGTTCCATGAAAGCCCTGGTGATTTGCCGGGCCCGGTCGGAACGGAAGTTGAAAAAGATAATCACGTCCTGGTCTTCGATCAGGGCATCCCGGTTGATGCAGACCGGCTCGATAAATTCATCGCCCTGGCCTTTCTGATGGGCCTGTTTGATATATTCCAGCGGCGTGAGACTGGTGGTTACATCGCCCAGCGTCATGGCGTTATAAGCCTTTTCTATTCTATCCCAACGGGTATCACGGTCCATGGTGTAGTAACGTCCGGCCAGCGTGCCCAGCCTGCCGATCCCATATTTTTTAAAGAAATCCAGCAGCTGCTGCAGGTATTGATCGCCGATCATGGGGGCGGTATCGCGCCCGTCGAAAATGGGATGCACGACCAGATTGGTGAATTTTCTTTGCTGGGCCAATTGAATCAGCGCTTCCAGATGGCGGATATGGGAATGCACTCCCCCGTCGGAAAGCAAACCCAGCAAATGAACTTTGCGGCCGGATTTTTCGGCTTTTTCAAAGGCCGAAGTAAGCACCCAGTTTTGAAAAAATGAATTATCCTTGATGGCCTGATCGATACGGGTCAAATCCTGATAAACAATGCGTCCGGCGCCGATATTGGTGTGTCCGACTTCAGAATTGCCCATGACGCCTTCCGGCAGACCGACGTCCAAGCCGCTGGCTTTCAGAAAGCCGTTGGGGTATTGCTTCAGCAGACCGTCGATATGGGGAGTTTTGGCCTGGGCCACGGCGTTGTTTTTGGTTTCCGGGCTATACCCCCAGCCATCCAAAATCATCAGGACATAAGGTTTTGGCATATTTTTGTTTTACTGATAAAACATCCGCCTTACTATAGGCGAGTAATTTGTTTGATGCAATAACTGAAAAAAGTGGTTTTGATGCGGCCGCCGTGAATACGGCGGCCGCATCCTGATTTTGGATCGACTCTACTCCTTCCTGGCGCGCCGGCGCAGCTTGGAAACGGCCTTGGGGCCGTCCTTGGCCTTGACCTTCATCTGCTTGTCCCTGACCTTCTTGACCAGGGTCAATTTTCCGGCCGGCGCTGGCTTTTTCTGGGCTTTCTTTTTCTCCGTCCTGGCCGGCAGTCTGGCATGACTGGCCTGCAGTGAGGGCCGCGGGGCTTCAGCCTCCGGGGTGCGCCCGGCGGGCTCCGGTCCCAGCCGCAGGCGGGTGGTGCAGGGCTCGGAAACTAAAACGGGATATTCCTGTCCGCTTTCATGGGGCAGGAATCTGCTTGCTCCCATCATTTTCCGGGCCAATTCCTCCTGCTGGTCCTGCTTCTGCTTGACGGCCTTTTCCAGGGACTGCCGAAAAGCGCGCAGTTCCTGCTGTGAAGCCCGGTCGCGTTCTTCTTCGGCTCTACGGGCTGCGACCGCCGCGTCACTGTAGGCATCGGCGGATGACCAGTACAGATCGGGAAATATCCCGTTCTGGACTGGTACAGCGGCCAGCTCCGGCACTTCATTGCCTTTGCCCGCGCCCGGTCTGAAATCATCCAGCCGGACCACGATATTGGGGGCATCGGCAGCAGCGCCTGGCTCCTCCGGCGCATGCTCGCTATAGGTCCGCCAGTCGGCCAAATCCTTTTCCTGCTGCTCGGCCAGGCATTCCTGCTTACTGCGCCTTTTGGTTCCTCCCCTGGATCCGCGACGGGGAGAAGGCTGATGGGTCAGCTGTTCGGGGTTTCCCCCTTGCAGCAGCACCAATTTTCTGAGCTTTCTCTTCTCCTCTTTGTCGTCGAAGTTGGGGTTGGAACGTTTGCTCCTGGCACCATTGGCCAGGAGGATGTTCGAGTCTCTCCAGTTTGTCATCTTCCTCCTCTTCTCGGCTGTTTCCCGGAAGAAATCCGCCCGCTGCGTCAAATCCTTTCTAAAAAAGACGTAAGCGAAAAACGGGCCGCAATCATAATATGAATAAACTGAAATCTGTCAATTCTGTTTGATTTGTCGTTATCGCGAAATATCCGTATGGCAAGGAGAAGAATGGTCGAGGTTTATGTCTGAATTATCTAAACTTATACAACTTTTTTTAGAATTTTATAAAAATACTACTTGGGACTTTAGCCAGTGCAAAGCCGGATCTTGACGGATGAGGAGAGTAAAGTATAATAACTTCCTTATCCTTATTATTTAAGGCCACCATGGTTGAAGCTGTTAAAGAAAATTTGGAACAGAGCTTATTGGCAAGCCTGCGCCGGCTCGGACAATGCGTTGAGCGGAAAGTTCAGATTCAGTCTGGCAGTAATGAAGGCTTAACCAATGGTAAATTTAAATTTAAATTGGATTCTTTGGGGGATGAAACAAAAGCCGGCTGGATAGAGATTTTCTTTGATCATAAGGCGGACAGCCAGGCCAGGTTTCGTTTTTACGTCAAAAAGGAAGGCAATAGATTTTTGCAAATAGATGTCGCAGAGGAAGGAGTTATACAATTGCGATTCAACGGAACAGCCGTGGATTTAACTGAGGAAAGAGGCAAGTTAATATTACAACGGATTATAGCGGAGATGGATAGTTCGTGGGTTAAGATAGAAAAAAAGGATCAGAAGGAGCTGGAGGACGAACGTAAAAGACTTAACAATGCTCTGCTTGATCAATTGGAGAAATTTTAGTTCCATCTGTAGGTATATTGCCCTTTTTAGTATACCCTGCCTGAAAAATTGGTAGGGGGATGAGGTGTGTTTTTGTCGCTTCGCTCCAAAAAGGCGTTCTGGCTCGCTCACCAATGTGGAAACATGGTTTCCCCACTGGATTCGCTCGCTGCGACCGCCGAACCCAATCACGCCAGCGTGATGGGTTCTCAGCCCCTTCAGATCCAAAGACCAGAATTCCAGAAATGGGTTGTTGCTAGGCAGCAAGTAAATTACGCGGAGACAGTATAAACATACGGCGACAAGGAATTTTCGCAGCTAACGACGCAACAGCCCATTTCTGGAATTCTGGCAGGGGATGAGGGATTCGAACCCCCGAATGCCGCCTCCAAAGGGCGGTGCCTTACCACTTGGCGAATCCCCTACGCTTCCGGTTGGCTTGAAGCAATGCGCAATCAATTTAACAAATAAAAAGTGATTGTCAACAAGGTCGGGGCAGGCTAGAATTTTACTCACCAATATAATTTTCTATGAATAAAAAAAGTTTCATTTCCTTGTCTTTGGCAATTATTCTCGGTCTGATGGTCTTTTCCGGAATGGCCTGGGCCAGGAGTCTGCAGGTCACCGATGATTTCCTGCATCAGGAAATTCCCTTATATATCCGTCTTTCCATCGGCAATCATCAAGGCTGCGACGATCTGAAAAACTGCCCCAGCCACTCTTTCGCGGTTTCCGTGTCGTCCGTCAACGCCCAAATGACCCTGGCCAAGGAAATACTGATCGGCTCCGATGAGCTGCTGAACAATTCACTGAAAGATACCGGTCTGCCGGCAGACAATCTGAATTTTTCATTTGCCACTCCTTTTTATAAAGGTGTGATTTTAAAGCTATTCCCAGATGTCCATGCAGCAACCTCCGACCTTTTAACCATTAAAATAACGGAAGATGGCGGCGCCGAAAAGATGATCGCAGTCCCCTATCTGCTGCTGAGCCCGGATTCGCTTTCCGTCCTAGCTACGGCAAGTCAGGTCGACAGCAAGTATGCCGACTGGCTGCCTCTGTCCGATCAGTTGCAATTGCAGGTATTGAGTCTGGGGCTGAACCAGGCTGAATTGGCCCACCAGTTCAGAAATAAATTACAGATCATCAACCGTATGATGGCTCTGGAAAGATTCGCGCGCGATAAACTGCTTGATTCCACCCTGTCCAACCTGACTTACCAGGAGCTGCAAACGGCCTTCGGCATCGTCTGGAACAACGTCCTGTTCAGCGATTTGGACACTCAGCAATTCAACCACAGATATGAAAGGCTGAAATTCATGCTCAATAAAGGGGAATCCACACCGGCCCTGCTGGTGGGCAATTTAAAACGCCTGCTGCTGAATATACAGTTGGAAAATGAGTCCTGAAAAGGCTTTATTTGACCACCGCAGGTTTGACCGTTGCGGTTGACTGCACAGGGGAGGCGGGTTTGGTGACAGTGATGGTTTGAGGCTTGACCGTGCTGTCAGAGCTGGCGGCGGCAGGGCTGGCTGAACTGGTGGCCGTGCTGTTGGCTGCGGTGGAACTATTGAGGTAATTACTGGTAAACAGCGGCATGAGCACCTGAAACATCATCAGAATGACCACGAAAATGGCGAACCATTTGGCTACTTTTTCACGTGTTTTAGCTTTCATATTTGGATATATTAATTATTGTACCGCTCCGGTTGCCAGAATGTTCTTGGAGAACTTGCTGACCACGTTTTGATTATCGGTCACCTCCAAGGTTACCGGATAGGAGCCCGGTTTGGCAAATGTATGAGTCGGCTTGCGCGTGCGCGAGGTTTCACCGTCCCCAAAATCCCAGAGATATTTGGCCACAGCACCCTGCGAGCAGCGCGGGTCAAATTCAACGGTGAGCGGGGCTGCACCTTCCTCCGCCGATGGCGTAAAGCAGGACTGTAGGGAAACCGGCCTGACATTGATGACGATTTCAGCTTTGCTGGTTTTGCCGTCCGAGGCTTTGGCGGTCACCGAGGCGTTAAATGTGCCGATAGCCGTGTACTGATAGCTGACCTGCGAGGCGCCGATCAGTTTGGCCGAGCCATCGCCGAAATCCCATTCATAACTGGTGATCTGACCGGCGGGATAGCTGGAGCTGGAGGCATCAAAAGTCACGGTCAGAGGCTGGGTGCCGTCCAGAGGATCGGCTGTCACGCGGGCGGTCAAATCCTGGGCGGCGACTTTTACGATCAAAGTGCTGCTGGATTCCAGACCGGTGGCATCGATTGCCGTCAAAGTGGCGTTATAAGAGCCGGGGGTTTTGTAAATATAGTCAGCCGTCGCACCGTTGGCGTCAACAGTGCCGTCGCCTTCGAAATCCCATTTGTATTCGACGATATTATTGTTGGGATCGGTGGAGGTACTGGCGTCAAAATTCACTTCAAAGGGCGCCGTGCCGTTAAGGGTTTTATCGGTCTTGCCCAGGGGCGGAATGGTGGTGATGATAGCCTGCGGGGGCTGCTCTTCGGCCACAAGGGTAATTTTTTGCGAGATCTGGCCGGTCTTTCCGGAATCATCTGTGACCTTTAAAATAACCTCATAAAGGCCTGCTTCCTTATAGGTATGGTTGGCGGTGCGGGTATTGGCCTTGGGAGTGCCGTCACCAAAATCCCATTCATATTTGACAATCGTACCCGTGGGAGAGGTTGACTGATCACCCAGGAAAGCCAATTGTTTGCCGAAATAATATTTTCCGTCGGTGGTGGGTATATTGATCACGGCCACCGGCACGTCGGGGCCGGTAACGGTAATTTTCTTTTCGGCGATGGCGCTGTTGCCGGTGTTGTCGGTAATGCGCAGCTTGACATCGTAATCCCCTTCCCCGTTGAAGGTGTAATTGACTGTTTTACCGGAGCCGTCACGGAAATTGTTCTGTCCCTTGAAATCCCATTCATAACCGGTGATGTCACCGGCCGGCGAGCTGGAGGGGGAAGCGTCAAAGGCAACCGTTAAGGGCGCCGGCCCGGTGTCCGGTGTCATGGTGAAGTCGGCCACGGCTTTTACATCAATCACACTGACCAGTTTGGTCAGTGTTTGAGTCGTGGTTTCGTTGGTGGTTTTGTTCAGGCCGCTGATGGTCAGTTTGACATTGTATTGACCGATATCGTGATAAGTATGGGTGACAAGCGGTACGGTGGAGGAAGATCCGTCACCAAAATCCCATTGATAAAAAGTTATTTCAACATTCTGGGGTGCTTTCAGTTTGGAAGCGTCAAATTTAACGTCGATGGGTGCCGTCAGACGGACGGTTACATCGGGCGTGGTGACAAAGTTGGTGGTTTGCTGCGTGCTCTGAGTCGGTGCAACCTGCTTGCCGTTCAGATAAAGGAAGACAAAGACCCAGATAAAAACGGTCAGCAATAAAATTGCTCCCGCTATGCCGGCCTGCCGGAATCCTTTGGAACGGGTCGGCTTGTCGGTTTTGGGTGCCATGGCTCCCCTGAATAAGCCGAATACCGCCACGAAAAAGGTGATCATAACCACCGCGCCGAAAATCAGGTTGGTGAGCAGAATCAGGGTATTGGTAAATTGGCCGGGATCTACTCCGAGTGCTGAAGCCATACCATTCTGGCCGCTGGCCGAGGTCTGGCTGACATAAAATAATACGAAGATGATAAAGAGTAGTATGGAAAAGCCCACAAAGCCCAGACAACCCATCAGCAATCGGCGCGGATTGGGACCACCGGGCTGACCGGTCATCGGCCGGCCGGCAGGTCTGGCTGGCTGGCCCGCCATGGGGGCGGCCTGACCGGGCATTGCTGCCGGCCGGCCCGGATATTGCGGCTGTTGTTGCTGCATGGGAACTCCACTGGGCATGAATTGCTGCTGTGGCATCTGCTGCATCGGCTGTCCTTGAGCCATTCTTTGCTGGACAGGCGGCATCTGCGGCATGGGTGGCTGCTGGGGCGGATTCTGTTGCAGGCGCGGCTGAACTTGCTGGACTTGCTGAACTTGTGGCTGTATTTGCTGCATCTGCGGCTGGGCCTGTTGAACTGGTACCTGCTGAGCGGGGGCGGCGGGCTGCTGCGCTTGCACGGGAGCAGGCTGCTGAAGGGGCGCCGCCTGCGGCGGCTGCGCAGCGACGGGCCTGGGTACGGCCGGCAGGGGCTGTGGTACCGGTGCGGGTTGCTGAGGCTGCAAGTTTGGTGTGATAGGATTATCCATATTGGTCTATTTATTTGTCATTTTTGTTTTTTTCATTCTAGATAACAGTAGCAGTATAGCATAAGCACCGAGGCTGCCTGCAAGAAGACCCAAATCCACTTTGTTGCTGGCTTCGAACAAATTGGCACCGGCGGTCTTGTTGGCGGAATTGGAAGCCCCTTCATTGATATTGCCGGTGGCTCCACCGGCGGGGGCGGCACTGGAGGCGGAAACGGGCGGCTTCACATTGACGAAATTAGTTACGGAACGGCTCTGTCCCTGACTGTCTTCCACGGTCAGCTTGGCGCGGTAAATGCCATAATCGGCATAAGTAGTGCTGGGATTCTGATCGCCGGAATCGATATCATTGTCGGACTTGCCGTCGCCATTGGAATCAACGGCTACGTTGAAATCCCAGGAATATTTGGTAATGGTGGCGCCTGCCGCCTCGTCGGCTGTGGAGGTATTGGTAAAATTGATGGTTTTGCTGCCGGGAACCTGCGCTGAAGTGAAGCCGGGTACCGGCGGCTGGGCCTGGGCATCCACAAAAATACGGACTGTATCCGAAGTGGCCTCGCTGAAATTATTGTCGACCACGGTCAACTTTACCTTATAACCGTCGACATTGGCTTTCTGATAGATATGGCTGACACTGGCTTTATTTTCGCCTTTGGTGCCGTCGCCGAAATCCCATTTGTATTCCTGTATGCCACCGCCGGCATCGGGGTCGAAGGAAGTGGAACTGAAGTTGACGGTATCTCCCACGTTCACGCTGGTGCGGTCCACCGTAAAACGGGCCACGGGAGCTTTATTGGGGCCGTTGGTGACCTGCACTAGCGGCGGCATGATATTCAATTTCTGATTGTCATTCTGGGCATCGGTGGAAACTGTAAGGTTGTCATTATCAGTCATTTCCACGCCGAAGCTGTATTTTGGTTTTTCACCTTCCAGTCCTCTGGTTCCTATAGTCAGAACAGCGGTATTGGTTGTCGTGATCTGCAAGCCCAGCCTTTCATCCGGAGAAGGCGGCTTGTTAGCGTCGTAGTACCACCATTTGTATTGCACGATCTGTCCGTCGGCATCCTGGGCGCCGACCGCAGTCACTTTTACGCTGACTGGTGTAACCATGGTGCTGGAGTCCGGCACTGCCGTCAGTGAACGCAGCGTAGGCTGCTCGCCGACCACCAGAATATTGACCGAATCCTCTCCCACCTGGGTAGCGTCCTTTTCACTGGTGACTTTCAGTTTGACCACGTATGGAGTGTCCTGATCCGAGGTATTGCTGAACTGATAAGATACCTCACGGTTGGTGGATTGTTTTTCGTTGTCGTTAATGTTCCAGGAATATTTCAGACGCCGGCCGGTACCGTCGGTATTGAGTGATTTGCCGGCATCAAAACTAAGATTGTTTTTTCTGTTCACGACCACGACATTTTCTATGGTTTTGCCGTTGTCCAGATTCAGATCCGTCGGCTCGGTTTCCGACCCGTCGACATTAACAGTAATGATGGCCACGGGCTGATTGCTGTCCCCGATAAATATTTTACGGGAAATGCTGTTTTCTACATCATCGGCATCAAAAACGCTTAACTTGGCAGTGTATTTGCCGGTCTTGTCGTATTTATGCACCACTTCTTTGGGTGTGCCTTTGACCATTTCGCCGGTCTCATCGATGCCGTCACCGAAATCCAGGTCATAGCTGATAGCCTGCGAGCTGTTGAAGATAAAAGTAATGGGGGCTACCGGCTGCTGATTGACTGCAGACGGTACCTGGTCGGCGCCCGTACCGGTGGCACCAGGCACCTCCAGGATGGCACTGGGCTTCATTTCGCCCCAGGCCACGTCCAGGACATTATCCACGGTGATGTTTTGTTCATAGGGGTCGGAAGGAAGATCCGTTTCATCGGCTGTTCTGACCACCAGATTGACGGTATAATTGCCCTTCTGTGTAAATTTGATGACCGGCTGACCGGTATTGCTGTTGAAATCCTTCAGCTTGCTGCAGGGTGTCTGGGAAGAGAAAGCATCCGCCGAGGTCTGGATCAAATCGGCTTCGGTGTTTTGATCAGCAAAACCCACCAAAACACAGTTGGCCGGATTGACCTCCCAGCTGTACTCCAGATTGGAATTGTCTTTTTCATCGGGATCGAAACTATAGGTGGAGGCGTCAAGCTTGTAGAGAGCGGGTGCAGAGTCCGTTAATTTGTCGGCATGGAAAGAGGCCGTGGGTGGAGTGGATTTGATGGTGATAATGGTCGATTCCTCCCGGGCCACTCCCTGATCATCCAGGGACAAGGTGACGCGGTAACTCCCGGCCTTCTTGAAGGTGCATTTGAGAATATCATCTTTGCCCTCGGGCATCTGGCAGTCATAATCATCGGTGCTTTCGCTGCGTTTGGTGGGCTCGAGAGTCTGCACCGGAGCGGTTTGCGTCTGTACCGCACTGGCCGTGGGTTTGGACAGAGTGGTGTTGGGATCGGCCAAAGCGGCATAAGCTTTATTGAGCATCCAGTTATGAATATTATCCACAAAAGCCGTCGTGGTTTTGCCACCGGTGGCAATTTTTTCTATTTTCCAGTTAAAGATAATTTGTCCGCCATCACTGGTGGAATTGGAGCCGTCAAAAGTCATTTCATCACCCAGCTTGCCAGTGGCCGGCGGATTGGTGATGCGCGGCGCCACGTTGGAAACCACCACGGTGAAGATCTTGCGGTCTGTGACATTATTTTTGTCCATCACCTCGAATCTGACCTGATAATTGCCGATGGCCGGATACTCCTGCACGCGGGAAAGTGTTCCTTCCGACGGAACGGCGTAAACGTCGTTATTGGGTGAAGGCACTCCGAAATTCCAACGCACCTTGGCCGACGGATCATTGGTGATCAGGGTGGTGCCATCAGAGAAGGTTGATTTGGTGGCATCGAATTTGATGCCGGCCTTGGCCTCGGAAAGGGTGAAATAGATCTTGTCGTGATCTTCCTTGATAGTGCCGGTTTTATCGTCATAGGTGATGACGGGGCGGGGCTCACCGGAATTGGGTCCGGCCTGCAGGTTGATCTTGGTGGCGGGCGGATTGACCAGAATGTCGATATAGGATATTCCCGGAGCTATTTCCTGCGACCAGTCCACATTGGTGGCCGGGTCGGTCTTGCCGGCCAGCGGCTTGATTTTGAGCGTAACTCTGTAGGTACCGGCTTTGGTGAAGATGCAGCTGGCGGTGGCACCGTTTTTTTCGGCACAATTCATCAGGCCGTCACCTTCGCCGCTGAAGGCGTTGGCTTCGCCGGAGAAGATGCCGTCACCGTTTAAATCCCACTGAATACGGTCATCGGTGATGCTATAGCCGGAGGGATCGGTGGACCCGACGCTGGAGAAATTGACAATTAGTGGGGCATTGCCGCTGGCGGTATCTACGGAGACGATGGTGTTCACAAATTTCATGTTCTGCAGAATGGATTTGATTTCCATCAGACTCTTCAGAATATTTTTGATGGCTGTTTGATCGATGGTGGTCAGATCGGAAGTGAGAGCCAGCATTTTGCCGGTGTCGGTATTTTCCTGGCCAAAACCGGTAGTACCGTCAGCTTTGACGTCACTCAGGGACATGCTGGGGGATTTAACAAAGGTGGGTATCAAAATAGTAAAATACTGCTGACCGATCAGGTTACTGGCCAGCCCGCTCAAGGTCTGATAAACCTCGGCGGTCATCTGGGCGGACGTATCCAGTTGTTGCGTATAACTTTCGGCCAGGAAGGTTTTTTCATTAATTTTGGCAATAATTTTGGCTTTCAGAGAGGAGATTTTTCCTATAGCCGTATTTTTTTGGCCTTCCGTGCAGGGATTGGTATCGGCAAATGTGTTCTCCGTGTCGTTACAACCTTCTCCGGCAATATAGCCGCTGGTGGCCGCCAGACCGTCATCGCCGTTGACCAGCAGGGTGTTGATGTCATTGACCAGAGCCAGCATATTGGTATTGAAGGTGGCGTTGGCCTGTGCATTATTGATCAGATTATTCAGTACGATTTCCTGACTGTTGACCAAAGTCTGGAAGCCAACGACACAGTTATTGAGCGGTACGACGCAGGCGCCTTCATTGTAACCGCCGATGGTATCCCTGGCATTGGCCATGGTTTGTCTGGCCCCGAGATAAAATTGATAATCGTTAAAAACTTTCAGCATGATATCGTCGATCTTGTTGGCCAGATAATTGAAACGCTGCTGTCCGGCCACACCGCGTATCGAGCTGGAATTGAGGGCGGACTGGGCGGTAGAGCCTTTTTCATTGTTGCTGGGGGCCAGCAGGATGGTATTGACTATGGCAAATGAGCCCATGATCAAGAGCAAACCGATACCGGCATACATTATAGCCGAACGTCCTTTCTTGGCCGTTTCCGGATTGCCGGCAGAAATAACGGACATAAAACCGCCGTAAATAACGATCAGCACGGCGATCAACCCCAGAAAGCCCAGGGCGAAATTGGTGACATTGAGAATAAAAGTGCGGGCATCTTTGGCCTGGGTCAGGCCGGCGGCATAGCCTTCCGAATTGGGAGCAGTCAGATCACCCTTGAAATCGATGAAGGAAGTGACTGGTCCCTGTGAGCTCGAGGAAACGCAATCAGCCATATTCAGGCCGTCGCCGTTTTTATCGTTGCAACCCAGAAATTGGGCCATATCGGAACCGAAGGAGGCTTGAGCCACCTGCAGTGGCAGGGCGACAGTCAAAGCGGCCATGAACATCAATACCAGTAAAATCCTGGCGGAAATGATGGTTTTTGTTTTTTTATTGGCAACCATAGTATTTTGGTGATTTAAATCTATAAATTATACCATGTTTCAGCCAAATTCGCCAAAAACGGCCCTATAAATTATCGATGCTGGTTGGAAAAACTCTTGACGTCCCGCTTATATTATTTCTAAGTATTGGGAATTTGGACTTCCGCCGGAGGAGGGGTTGTTTGCTCTGGTTGCACTTTGATGAAAGTATTGACCAGCCCGAAAGCCGCCATGGCAATGAGCAGACCGATAATTGCCCCTTTGACGACGGTTTTGGCCTTATCCAGGTTATCCTTGCCCAGCGATATCGTGTAAAGGTAGCCGGCGTAAATCAGCATGATAACGGCGATGGTGGACAGAAAACCGGAAATCCAATTGGTCATAGTAACTACCAGTTTGGCCAATTCGGTGGCACTGGGGATGGTACTTCCCTGCTGCGGAAAAATGATATTGAAGACAATGATTTCAGACAATCCGGCCAAAATAATGCCGACGATGGACCAGGTGATCTGGGTTTGAGCTTTTTTCTGCTTTTCCGGGTCTCCCTGGGAGGTCATAAGCCGGTAAGCGGCTATAACAAAAAACAGTATGGCCACCGATGGTATAAACACCCTGATCAGGTTGGTCAGGCCCTGTGTCAGTGCAACCCCCTGCTGGGCGGCCATTTGCAGGTCCGTTCCCGAACGATACATTTCCCCTTCCGAGCCGAAGAAGACATTTCTGATCAGCTGGTCGGCAACCAGAATAATAATCAGTCCGGAGAAAGCAAAACGCAGATTCTCCTTTTCACGGCTCATGGTGTCCTGAACATCGCGCGAGGCAAAGACCAGCTTGATGCCGGAAATAGTGATCATGACAACCGCGATGCCACCGAGAATATATTTGAAAAAGTCGAGGATATAATAAATGGTGCTGGTCAGCTGGGAAGCCCCCGGCTGATAATTCTGGCTGGCATGACCGATATCATAACTGGGTAAACTGGTATTTCCGCCGACTTGTCTGACCACACTGCTGATGCCGCCGGTGGGGGTGGTGCTGGAGCCGGGATTGGCGGCCGGCTGGCCGCCGGAGGGAGTGGCCGTGGGGGTGGTGGTAGCATCGGCCAGGGCGATTATATTGAAAGACAAAGTTAATGCCAGTGAGATGAAGATCATCCCCGTCACGGCCAAAAGCTTTTTTGTCTTCATTTTAGACATTGGGCGTGGTTACGGGCTGGGTTACAGGAGCGGCCGGATTGGTGGTCGGTGCATTGGCGTCAAACTGGCCGCTGATCACTGTTGAAATTATGGCAAAAGCACCATAGATAACCAGCAAGGCCACCAGGGCCATTACTATCATACGTTTGGCTTTCTGCTGCCCCTCGGCATTGCCGCCCGCCGTCATGTACATAACGCCGCCGGCCACCACCACCAGAATGGCTATCGGGGTAAGGATAGTCACCATAAAGTTGGTGAAACCGACTATCTCCGAGATGCCCTGCTGATAGTTGATGGCAACAGTGGCACCGCCGACGCTGGGATAACGGGTGGTGTCTATGGAAAAGAAAACCTTGTTGATGATGGGGTCGGCAATGATAACCAGAAAAAGTCCGATTATCGTGGCGATAATACTTTTCTTGTCCTTTTCCAGCTCGTCACCGGCGGTGTTGGTGACCATGCGGATGGCGTTGTAAGTCAAAAACAGCACGGCCACCGAACCCAGCAGATATTTCAGGAATGTGATGATGTACTGAACCGTTTTATTAAAAATGGTGGTGCGCTGAATGATAGACTGCGGATTTTTGAGGAAGCCGCCCTCGATGCAGCCCAGGCTGTTGGAGGCCGGCAGCAGCCCCAGCTCCGCGCAGCGCCCTACGGCAAAGATACGTACGATTTCCCCGGAAAATCCCACCAGCGCCAAGCCGATGATAGCCCAGAGCAGCTGACTCTTGGCATTTTTCCAGGAATCAGCATTGCCCTGTGCAATGACCATCTGGAAACCGGAATAGACGATCAGGGCGATGGCCACGGCAGTCAGCAGGTAGCGCACATTCATCACTGCCCCGACCACAATAGAGGCAAAGCCGGTGTCAAAGGATGTGATGGTGCCGGGGTCTTGAACCATGTTGTTATAACTGCCGACATCCGGAAGCGGCAGGGAAGAGGCGGCAAACACCTGATTAACAAATAGTGTCAGGCCGGCGACGATTAAAATATCCCTGATGAAAATTATTTTTTTATTCATTTTGGCCCTTTCGGCGCATAATGTATCTATAAATTTTAGCAAAAAACGAGGATTTTATCAAAACTTCTTGATTAATGTTGACTATTTTGGTTAAATTTTTTTGCTTTTACTTATTGGCATCTTCAAATATGTCTGAAAAGAAAATCAACCCGGTGGTTAATTATGCAGTGGAAAGCGTCGCTGAGCTTAAAAAGGTGACCTGGCCTACCGGCAAGAAGGCGGTGCGACTGGCTATCATAGTTTTGGCTTTCTGCCTGGTTGCGGCAGCATTCATTGCCATGGCGGACTGGATCTTCAATTTGGGGTATTCACAGCTGCTGGATTTGGCCGGGCACCAATAAATTATCAAGTTATAAAACAATAGCATGGGAAGACAAGCGGAAAACACGGGAAGACACTGGTATGTAATACATACTTACTCCGGATATGAGGATGCTGTTGCCGAGGCTTTAAAACAGAGAATCGATTCGCTGAACATGCATGATTATATTTTTGACGTGGTGGTGCCGAAGGAAACGCAGATTGTGATTAAGAAAGGCGAACCGGTCACGGAAAAGAAGAGAATTTTCCCTGGTTATGTGCTGGTGGACATGATCGTGACGGATGAGTCCTGGTATGTGGTCAGGAACACGCCCAATGTTACGGGATTCGTGGGTGCGGGCAACGTCCCCGTACCGGTTTCACCCGATGAATTCAATATCGTGAAGAAACAGATGGGCGAACAGGATGCCAAGTTCAAGATTGACTTCAGCCTGGGCGACCATGTGATGATCCTGGACGGCCCATTTGTGAACTATGACGGCATCGTCAACAAGGTTGACGAGGAGAAAGGCAAGGTCAAGGTTCTGATCTCCATTTTCGGGCGTGAAACCCCCATCGAACTGGATTTCACGCAAGTCAGGAAGAAATAAATTATTGAGGCCGCATTTTACAGCAAGGTGACGGTAATAACCCCTGAAAAGGTCCCTTTTGGCAGAGGTCCCGCCGGTTTGACGACCACTAATTGATTGGTCGCCATCTGGAGACGAATTGTGCCGGCAAAGGCTTCCGAAATGTTCAAGATATCGGCTCCATGCAGGATACTGCCCACCGGTCCCTGTGTAGTGGCCACATCCGAAAGATGGGCAGGTCCGGGCTCACAGGCGGAGCCCGGACAGGTAATACTATCTTGTGTCAGGGCACTGTCCATATTCAAATCCAGGCTATAGCCGTTATAGGAGAGTCCCGAGGATTGTATCGACAGTGTAGCGCCCGTCCCGCAGTTACCGCTCCCCGCATCATAACCGCGCGTATCGGTGATATCCATATAGAATGGAGCCGCTAATGAAGCGTTGTCCGAATCCTGATAGAAATTGGAGGTGCGTTGCTGAAAACTTACCGAAGGTGAAACATCACTTAAAGATATTGACCCCCTATCGTTACAGCCTATGGTGATTTGTCCGCAGCTTTCGCCGGAACCAGCGGTACAGGTGCCTCCGCCACCGCCCGTATAGGTGAAACCATTGGTGAGCGTATCTGACTGCATATCGGTATTGGTCACGGTGATATCGGTAGGTCCACTGCCATTACTTGGCGTTCTGGCAGTAATTTCTTTTTCGAAGCAGGTACTATTGTCGATAAAGCAACTGTCGTAGGAATTCCAGCGGTAGATGGAGGGATTATCATCGTGTCTATACACGGCAAGATAATTATTGGTATCAATACTGAATTCATTCAAATTCAGAGGAAAACCCGATGTCGCCAATAATTGTACAGCTGTGCCACAATCCGCACCGTCACCGAAGCAGCTCGAGCCGGACATCCATTTATATAGAGGAGAGCTGTTATTTCTGCTCGCAAGCATCAGATAATTCGTCGAATTGATATTAAAGACTCCATAGGTCCAGTTTTCATCACCGGATTGCGCCGAAAGAGTCTGCAGTGCCGTACCGCAAGTCGTGCCGTCGCCGAAACAACCCGCTCCGCTGTTACCTGCCGGGATCCATTTATACACATAGTTCATGGTGGTATCACTGGGTATTTCACCCAGAACCAGAAATTGATCAGAGTCAATGCTGAAGGCCGTTACTGCCATACCCCACTGACCAAAGGATTGAAAAGATGAACCGCAGGTGCTTCCATCGCCATAACATCCCTTGCCGCTATTGCCGGTCGGTATCCATTTATAGAGCGTGTCCGTTCCATAGGCCTGGGATAAAGCCAAATATGAATCAGAGCCGATGGTGAAACCTTTCCAGCCCCGGTTATTATTGGTCTCTATGGTCTGAAATGCAGTGCTGCAGGTCGTCCCGTCACCAAAACAGCCCAAACTGGCATTGCCATCCGGCATCCATTTATATATGGCATTGGGAAGATCAGTATTAGAGCTATCATCCATGTTGAAATTATAGGTCATGTAAATGTCTGAACCAATCGGCATAATTTCAACTTGATGTGCATTATAGGAATCGAAGTTCTGCAAAGCAGCGCCACAGGTTGTACCGTCACCCAGACAATTTTGATCAGATATCCATTTATAAAGATTTACATGTCCGGCAGTGTTCCACTCAGCACCAACAAAATATTTGTCGGCACCACTGGTAAATATTTTCCAGCCGCGCAGGTCTACTGAAAGAGTTTGAGAGGGCGTGTAGCAGGCCGATGTATCGTCTTTACCGAAACAATGGAGATTGGTAATCCATTTGTAGAGGTTGTTCCCCGATAGGATATAGTTATTGCTTTGAAATGATAAAGGAACGATATCTTCCCCCGAAGAACCGGCAATTGAATCGGGAAGCTCATCCGCCAAAGAGACGTTGGTGGCATCATGATTGCCGAACTGTACCCTCGGATTATCCTGAAAATTATGCCCAATCAGTGTGACATCCGTATTACCAGAGGTGGGCCCTATAGCCGGCCGCGAATATGATAATGCCGGAGTAAGCCCTACGGCGGGGGTAGCGGAAACCGAATCACTGTAGCCGCTTTCACCGGCTTCATAGATGGCAGTGACTACATATGTCTTACTCATGCCGTTTACCAAAGGCGTAACCGTATAGGTATTTTCCGAAATCGGACCTCCGGTGTTAATTAAAGTGTAAGGGTGTAGTATATTCATCACGTTAAATGCATAAACATTGTAGCCAGTGGCAAATAGCATACTATCCCAGTTCAGGGTAATTTGGCTGTCTCCGGGGGTAGCTCTCACATTCGTCGGGGCATCACCGTGACTACCGCCACCACCCGACTGTTCATAGTTTAATAATTTGAAATATACATTATAGACACCAGGTGAAGAAGAATCTCTATTACGCCAGGCTATTAAAGCCTGTCCATTGCCGTTATCAGCTATTGTCGAATAATCATTCAATCCTCCTTCACTGACAGTTGTGCCTGTGGTACCAAGAGAGATGCTGCCGTCGCCCTTGTTGTAACGCTGAACTTTAATGTCATGATCCTGGTCACTGCCAAACACGGAGTAGATGGATCTCCAGTTATCATAGACGCTATTGTTCGCATCGCCACCGAAATCCTGATTGCTGCTTTCGGTCTGATCATAGAGCCAGGTGGTTGTGCCGGGAGTACCGTCTGCGTCAAATTGGACGGCTCTGACTTTATCCTGCCCGGATGCGTCGTCATAAACCGTAGCTAAGAAAGTGTAAGTGGAGTTTCCAGTTTTTATAATTTGTCCAAACCATGGATAGTCAGTGCCAAGGTTGACGCCTTCCCATGATCGATTGCCGCTGCCGTCAATTCTTATACCATTGGTTGCTTCAACGTCATGAACGCTGTCCCAGGCGTCAGTAACGATGATCACGCCGCCGTTGCCATCACTGATTAAGGCCGGATCCCAGACTGTCCAATCAGACTGATTGCTAAACATGGACATTTGTCCGTTATTTCCCCAATCTGTGACTACTCCGGATGGAGATAATTTAACGACATAAGCAATGTTCGAACTGTCTTCTGTGCCGCCCACAAAGACGTCGCCGCTGGTATCCGGTTCGGACATCAGCAGATAGTCATTGGGGGTGATTGTCATCGTCACCATGGTGCCATCGGGGTCAAAATGATAGACATAGCCGCCGGTATCATTACCGGTGGAAACATAAACGCCACCAGCTCCATCTTTTTTCATATCATCGATTCTCGATTCATTTTGCAATAACTGTATGCCGTTGGTACCCCAGGTAGCGGCTCCGTCGCTGTCCAAGTGTTGTGCATGGGCATAGCTGTCTGATCCATCATAAGCGATATAAACACCATTATTATTGTCCGGGATAGCATAGATGTAGTTGGAATTTAATTGGTCACTAAGTACAATCCCGCCAGTTGTCCACATCTCGAAGCCGGTACTGGCCTCGATTTTCTGTACCAGTATATGGTTATCTGTTCCCGCCCAGACCACCACAAAGTTATTGTCGGTTGTCTTAATAACAGCGGTTCTTCGATAACCAGTATTCAGACTCAGTTCATGCAGATTACCCAGACCATACGAAAAAGCTGTTGGAGTAACGCTGACCTGATTGGAATTGCCGCTTTCCGTTTCGCTGCCATAACTTCTAACGACGTAAAAATACTCAGTGCCGTTGACGGCAGTGCTGTCTGTATAAGATGTGTCGGAAATGCTGGAGTCGATCTGGGAATAAGGCCCACCATCCGTGTCGGAGCGATAGATGTTGTACCATTGCGCTTCCGTATTGGCCGTCCAGGCAAGTCTCACGGAATTATCAGCGCCTGTGGCTGTCAAATTGGTGGGAGGCGCCAGTTCGACATCGACGAAGGAAGTATTACTCTGGGCACTTTCCCCTCTTTCATTGACCGCTGAAATTTTATAATAGTAAGTGTGGTGGTAAGCGATTCCTCCTCTATCATTAAAAGAATTGGAGGTAGATGTATTCTCGATAAAGTAACTTGCTCCGTTATCATCAGAGCGATATACATTGTAGCTGGTCGCACCATCAGCTGCGTCCCAAGTAAGATTGATTGAACCGCTATAAGTCGCGTGAAGATTGGTGGGAACAGCAGGGGCTGCTGTCCTGACATATTGAGCCACAATCTGACTGCTGTTATTCTGATACCAGTCCATCACGGCGCCACCATTGCCATCGCTGAGGACATCCTGCTGATAATCCCAATCATTATTCGGATCAGGTGTAAAGATTTGACCGGTGTCTCCCCAAAGCAGCGTTCCGTCGGGACTGATTCTTTGACCAACTACAGCTGAAGGAACGGCTGAACTCATCCGGTTCAAGCCCACGATGGCTCCCCCCAGGCCGTCTGAAACGATGGTGTGAGGGACGTTATAGAGATACATGTTTTCAAAATAATTTTCTTCACCGTCAGCGAGGGTTCCTAATAATTTGCCTCCTGTCCCCCAATGCTCGTCACCGGAATGGTCGATTTTCTGCACATAGGCGTCATTTTCATAATTCACCTGTTCGTCCCAGCCCAAATAAAGGTTACCGGTGCTATCTGAGGCACTAACCAGGTTTTCCGGGATATTGGCGTTGGTGGCGACGGTTTTATATAATTTAGGGCTCCAGCTGGAGTTGGTTCCTGCCGAAGTGTAATCCGTCACATAGAGTTCGTAATTAGTTCCATTTCTCCTCCACGTAGCAACATAAACACCGTTATTACCGTCCGGTTCAGCCTGGAAATAGGTCAAGGTTCCTGTTCCTCCGGCATCATGTAACCAGAGCTGCGTGCCGTCAGTATCATATTTGGAAACTTTGATCTGACCATTTTCATCTCTTGCCACGATAACTTTCCCGGCATCCGATATAATTAATCTGGGTTCGGGACGCTCATTGCTGTAGGTTGAAGTCAAATCGACAGGACGGTTGATCTCCCCGGATCCAGTATTCCAGCCAGCGGGAACTACTCCGGATGAATTTATATGGGTCATACGCGGCTTATAAGAGCTGTTCCCCACATACCAGGTCACAAATGCGCCGTTATTGCCGTCGTGAATAACCCTGGGCCATAATTCATTTACGTTAGCAGTATGATCAAAATTATTGAAAGTCCATTGTACATCTCCCGTACTACTGACTCTGGCCAAATAGCCATCGGTATAACCGTCATTATTCATTGTATATAATATGAAGGCTCCCCCACTGCCATCGGCCACCACTTCAGATAAATTGGCACTGTCGAATTGGACGGTGGTTGTCCAGAGATTGGTACCCGAAGTATTGTAAGCTTGGGCAATAATTGCATTAGAGCCGGTTTGAACAGCGATGACATAATTACCGTTACTGGTTCGCGCACCAAAGGAGTTCCAGGCATTGGTCTTCACGGTGACCGGAGAGCTCCATTCAACTTCGCCGGAGGCCAAAGCGCTGCTTACCAATAACATAAAAGCAATCACTCCCAACGTGGAGAAATATTTTTTATACTTTTGCATATTGATTTTGATTTAATACATAATCTTTTTATTATGACATATTTTCCCTTTTCTCACAAGCCATGCGGAAATATCTGATCCGTACAGGTCATGATAGTCTGTGAAGCAGCTTTACTTTTGAGCCTGCCGGTGGTTTATTATGGCTGTATGAATAGTAAATCCTCGACAGCATTGGCTTTCATTTCGGTACTGGCCATCCTGATGGTGCTCTTTATTGCTTTGAGCAATGTGGAGGAAGCACCGATCAGAAAGCCTTTTGCCAGTCTGGCGGCGGAAAATGGCACACAGACCAGCTCCAGCAATACCATAGCGCCTGATAATAATCCGCAGGCAAGCTCCGGTTCGGCGGATACCGGATTGCCGGATGTAACCCATACTCAGCCAACTACAGATTCAGGCAAGATCATTACCTGGATACAGCCGGATGATAACAACGGTGCCAAACCCGACCAAAATGCAGCGACGGAAAATCTGCCCGTGCCTGCAGTCGCCCAACCGGCGCCGACTAAAATCCCCGACTCTCTGCTGAAAAACATCAACAGCGAGCTTTTGGACAAGGTCGGTTATAAGGACATTATCGTCAAGCCGCTGCCTTTCGACGGGAAAATTTTTGAACAATTCGATCTGTCCATGCTCAGCTATCTGGACATCGTGGAAAAAAAAGTAACCCAGATGGTCGACGGAAATGAGGTGGAGGCTTTGCAGGTATATGAATTCAATTTTTCGGAAGGCATCGGAACACAGGAAATTTATGATTTTCTGAAAGCCAAAATCAAGGATGAATTGGGCGTAACAATCAATGAAACCAATCAGTTCGGGCTAAGCTCTTTTTACATCAATTTCCACGATCCCAAGGACCGCGCATTTTTAGTTGTCAAAACCAGATCCAATGTGTATGCTCTGAGCTATCCGAAGGCGAAAGATGGAGATAATACCTATTTCGAGCTGGTCTCCAAACTGCTGGCGGAGCTTATCTAGGATTCGAAAGCGGTGGGCTTCTACACTGCATCGAAAAGACCGATAATTTTATTCAAAATATCATATTAATATGGCAAAAAAAGTACAGACAGTCATCAAACTGCAAATTCCGGCCGGCAAGGCCAATCCCGCACCACCGATCGGCCCGGCATTGGGTCAGCATGGTGTGAACATTCCCGGTTTCTGTAGTCAGTTCAATGCGGCGACAGCCCCCATGGGAGATACAATTATTCCGGTGGAAATCAGTGTCTATGAGGACAAATCTTTCACTTTTATCCTGAAGACCCCCCCCGCCGCCGTGCTGATTATGAAAGCAATCAAGGCTCCCAAGGGCTCCGGCGTACCCAACAAGGAAAAAGTCGGTGTGCTGACAAAAGCCCAGTTAAGGGAAATCGCCGAGAAAAAGATGCCCGACCTGAATGCCAACGACATTGAAGCGGCGATGAAAATCATTGCCGGTACGGCCCGCAGCATGGGCGTGGACGTAGAAAAATAAATACATGAAAATGCCCAGTCAAAACGACCATAACAAACCAGGCGCATTGCAGTATATACGGACAATTTATCTGAGTCTGGCGGCGATCATCGGTCTGACCTGTTTTATCATCGGAGCTTCCGGCGCGGTAAAACTGGTGATTAATGTCTGGTATCCGGTCAACAATTATGCCCCCGTCACCATGCCCTATGAGCAATCGGGCTGCGAGGTAAGCTGGTCGCCCGATGGAAAACAGCAAATAGTTCATACTCCTCAGGAGGTCGCTGATTGCAATGCTAAAATTGAGCTGCAGAATCAACAACAACAGCAGAATGATTTCAACCGCCAACTATCGGAATCGGTTTCTCTGACTTTGGTGGGTTTGCCAATCTGGCTGCTGCATTTTTGGCTGATACAGCTGGACTGGAAAAAAGCCAGGAAGAAAGTTTAAATTTATTATTTAGGTGGGAGCCGGATGTCGATCCGGCGTTAATACCACGCAAGATTCAAAAATATGGCCAAGAAAGGAAAAAATTACAAAAAGGTTTTGGAGCTGGTGGACCGAAACAAATATTACAGTCTCGAAGAGGCATGTGAACTGCTGAAAAAAACATCCACCACCAAATTTGACGCCAGCTGCGAGCTGCATGTGAAATTGGGCGTAGACACCAAGCAGGCAGATCAACTGGTGCGTTCCACCGTTTCCCTGCCGCATGGCACGGGCAAGGATGTGCGCGTGATTGCTTTTGTCAATGATAATCAGGTTAAAGAAGCCAAAGATGCCGGCGCCATCCGGGCAGGTCTGGACGAGCTGATCGAGGAGATCCTGAAAGGCTGGCTGGATTTCGACATTGCCGTGGCCAGTCCGGAAGTGATGAAAAATCTGGGCAAGATTGCCAAGACACTGGGTACCAAGGGTTTAATGCCCAACCCCAAGGCCGGCACCGTGACCCCCGATATCGGCAAAACTATCGGTGAACTGAAAAAAGGACGCGTAGAATTCCGCACGGATAAACAGGGCCAGATGCATAATATTTTCGGCAAAGTCTCTTTCAGCGCCGCCGATCTGAAGGATAATCTGCGCACGCTGATCAAGGCGGTGGTGGATACCAAACCATCAGGCGCCAAGGGGACATATATACAGAGTCTGGCCGTGGCTACAACCATGGGACCGGGTATAAAACTGGATGCGGCAGCGGCGCTGAGCGAGCTATAGAGAGTATTTTAGACATTAAAAAGACCGCCTCTGGTTTGAGACGGTCTTTTTTAGTTAAATTTAAAGCAGTGTGAAGGTGATAGTCCCTGTCGCCGTTCCTTTCGGTATAGGACCAGACGGTTTAACGACCTCCAGGTTGTGATTCGTTAGTTCTAATCTCACTGTACCACCGAAAGCTTCTGAAAGATTCAGGACTTCCATCCCGCTTCCTATAGTTCCAACAGAGCCCTGGGTGGTTGCAACATCATTGATACTGGTACTGTCTGGCACACACTTGCTGGAGATGCAGGAGATGTTGGCATTGGTCAACGGCGTGCCCAGATTAAGGTTAAAGGAATTACCGGCATAGGATAAGCCGTCGGACTGTATAGACAGGGTTGATGCCGGTCCGCAATCGGCGCCGGGGTCCGGGTTGTAGCCGCGGTTGTCTGTGACATCGACCTGCAAAGCACTTACCAGAGGCGCATTAGTGGTATCCTGATAAAAGTTGGTACTGCGCTCCTCAAATGTCGCATTGGTCGATATATTGCTGATGGAAATGTTGCCGCCGGTATTACAGCCAATGGTGATTTCACCGCAGGTTTCTCCGGGACCACCCGTGCAAGCCGCGCCATGTCCGCCGCCGGTTTGGACTTTATAATATTGAGCATAGATATCGTTATATATGTTCATTCCGGAACTAGTTCTACCCCTCCAAAGCACGACAGCTCCTCCGCTGCCATCGCCCGCGAGAGCAGGATTCAAATCAGTGTTATTGGTGTAATCGCTAAAACCGGTGAAACCGCTGGTGCTTGGAGCCCCTTCCGGCCATTGCAATTCGCCGGCGCTATTTATTTTCTGTAAGACGATCTGTTGCGCAGGTCTTGTTTCAGATGTGTAACCCAAAATCACCCCCCCGGCACCGTCCGAAGTGATTGAATCTTCAATGGACAGGGAATCCCAGTTGACCCCACTGGAAACTTGGAGAGCGTCTGGCCCCCACTGTAAGACACCGTTGGTGTCAATTTTCTGGGCATAAATGATGCCATTATCGTCCTCGCTCCAAGCAGCGATCACTCCATCGGACCCATCGGGAATGATCTGCGGATTTTCCGGAGATATTGTCGATGCAACCAAGGCCGTACCGCCTACACCAGGGGTAAACCAGGAACTGGAGGTACCATCGCTATTGATTTTTTGGGCTGCGATTCGAGAATTGGTATCTACCCATGAGGTATAAACCACAATGATATTATTGCTGCTATCGGCTGCGATCTCGTACTGATATATCTGCTCTCCGTCAACCAATGGCATGTTAAAGGTGTCGTGCCACGGTTGCCCAACCGCGGATTTGCTGCCATCGGGGGAAAATCTTTGAACCTCAAAAGTATATACTGAGGTGTTCTGGTCATAAATACTATAGGCCACATAAAGATTGTGGCTGCTGTCCAGGGCCAGGCCCGGGGTTGAAGATCCAATTGGGAAGCCTGAACCTCCCGGATCCATTGCTATAATGGCACCAGCAGAGGTAACCCGGTCAGCAAATATCTGATATTCCCCACTTACAGTATTTTGCGTTTGCCAACTGACATAAACTCCTCCAGACCCGTCGGCAATCATGTTATATCCCTGGGTCAAAATTTCGGCATCGTTATTTGATAAATTCATGGGGTCATTGCCGTATTGCAGGCTTCCATTACTATTGACGTGTTGAATCATTAGGTCACTTTGCGGGACAGCATTCCCATGATCCTCGATATAAACAAAATACGCTCCACCGCTGTTGTCAGGGATTATGTTGGGGTGGGAATAGGTGTCGCTGGTTTGGTTATAGGTGGTAGAACCGAGATCGGTGATCTGCATGCCACCATTACCTCCACCATCATCTGTCCACATGGGGGATCCATCCGTTTTATTAATCTTTTGAACAATTATATCACTGTCTCCATCATCTCCGGTACGCTCCCAAGTGGAAATGAAATTACCGTCGGAGGCTTTGATGATATAGGGATTCCCCTTAAATAATTGGCTGGGGTCGGGCTTTCCATCAAAACGGAGATTTGACGTTGCCCATTCACCAGGAATAACGGCGTAGGTGAATCCGGCGGCTAATGTGTAGGTGCCATCAGCCGTGGTGACTGTAGCGTTAACCGTTCCAGCCGCATGTGCTGTCGTGTCACAGGTAAGTGTCTGTGGATTGGTCACAACAACGTTTTGGCAGGTTAATCCGCCAACGGTGATTGTGGTGGCTCCAGCCGTAAAATTATTACCGCTGATGGTAATATGTGTGCCTCCGGCCAGTGGTCCAGTTGAAGGATCAACACCGGTAATTACCGGTGTATTATCCATGTGAAGATATTGGCCGACGATAATGTGTTTATTGGTGTCTGCCTGTGTTTGCCTGGTCCATGTAATTTGGGCGCTTCCGGGTAAAATAACCGGGAAGGCATCCAATGTGTCCGTGTAGGTTTCGACTATTGTTTCCGCCGGGAGCAATCTGACGGCATTGGTGGCATCAACTTTTTGCACATGAATATCCCCTCCCCAATCGCGGCCGTTAATTTCGGTGTAGGTGAGGATTGCCCCGCCGTTGCCGTCCTCGACGATAGATTTATTATAGTTGTCCGATTCCAGACCGACATAACTGCCCATACCATTGATTGAATTGGTGAGTTGCGTATTGGTGAAAGTTCCATCTGCACCGTTAATATAGGAGGTTTTTACTTGCATATCATTGCCGTCGGAAAGTTGATACAGGATGATAGCCCCATGATTACCATTTGTTACTACCTGTGGATATTCAGGGACGAGGCCAAAGCCGGTCTGCTCATCAATGAGGTCATCACTCCAGCTGGTCGTGCCCACTCTGGCGGCGTAAAGGGAGTAGTCTGTGGGAACACCTGAGGATCTGGTGTCATAGGCGGTAATAAAGCCGTCAGCACCATCGGATACAGTGTCATGACTTACTATTCTGCTTGATTCGACAAACGCAGGTTGTCCGGTTGCCGTTATGGAACCTGTAGAGGATACATTAGAGTAATCCACCTGATTGAGCTGGGCTTCCGAATCCTGTGGACAAAGTTCGGTATGGCCATCTTCGGACTCATAAGTAACGTAAAAGCCGCCGGATCCATTGGAAACGATCGGACTGTGACAGCCTGCCTCTCTACCGCCTTCATCAACCTGAAGAGGACGATAGGTGCCTGAACCGGATGTGTTCCAGTTACCGGCAACCGCCCCGGCGGAGGTAAAGTGAGTCGATTGGATATCGTCACTTTGTGCCGGACATTCCAATGAACCCACAGCACCGTTGTTGCATCTCTCATGCCAGATCATAAATGCTCCGCCACTGCCATCTGCCAACATATTGGGATACATCTGTTCATGAATAGTGTCGTTTGTTATATTGATCATATTTCCGCTATTCCAGAGGGCGGAACCGTTCGTGGCGGAATATTTTTGAATGAAGAGGTCGGACTGATCTGAACTTACGGGATAAGTGGCCAGTGCCAATATAAAATCACTGCCGCTCGATAACAATTTATAGGTCGTCGGGATACCACCAGTATTGGCGTTGTCTCCAGTATAAAGCAGAACACCCTGTCCCGGGTTTCCGGCATTCCATTGGGCAACACCGGCGGTATTATACTTCTCTGCGCTTAATTCGATATTGTTACCGTATCTGGAAATCCAGGCGACCACGTAACTGCCATCTGATAACTGAAGAGTTTGAGTAAGTTGTGCATCCTGTGCCACTGCATGCGGGGTTTGAGGAAGCAGGGAATGTACCCAGGCCATGCTTTCATCATTGACTGTGCTCAGGCTGGGATTGTCGACTCTGAGAAGATAGTTGTCTGTTTCGGTGCTGTTGGCCAGACCCATGTCCTGATACCAGGCCAGTGCCACTCCGTTGGTTCCATTGCTGTTGTTAGTTACCAGCGATGGGGCGGTAATTGGTTGATTATTTAAATAGTTATCCAATAACCAGGTATAGGGCTGATAGGTGAATTCCAGAGCCCCCCCGGCGCCAAAGGTAGTTGAAAGTCCCCCTGCCCCGACATCGTTTTTGACATGCTGAAGATGTACCTGATGATTATTATCTACATCGTTCCCTTGGTTCCATGATACATAAACTCCTGAGCTGCCATCAGATGCCAACTGAATATTGTGCTGGTACCCCTGAGTATTACTGACCAAAATATTGGCCGGTGTATTGATGCAGGTATTGCTATGTACAAGTTTTACATCTGTGGACATGTATGATTGAGCTGTTGAATAGGCAAAATACACTCCACCGTTATTGTCCGGTACCATTGATGGTGTCCAAAGGTGTTGGTTATCGGCATCCAGTCTCTTTTGATAGGTGCCGTCGCCATTGTCGGCACAATAGGTGCTGAGAGTGGCGTTGCCGTCTATACGGATGTAATCTATCTTGCTGGTACAATTGGGCCAACAGGTACTGGATTCATCATTTAGTACCCAGGATACGTATGCGCCTCCAACGTGATCGGATGTTATCTGCGCAAAGTATGTGCGAGTATCCAAGGGATAGGCGCGATTGAAAATTTTCCCTCCCGCCGTCAGTTCTGATGCTCCGGTGGTCAGATCCAGTCTTTGTACAGCATTGGTAAAGTAGCGATGTGAGATGTTGGGGTCTTCGACACTGGCGGCAACCATCAACTTGCCGCTATTGGCTCCCTCCAATAGAGTCATGCCATTTTCACTCCAGCTACCGTAACTATCGTTATTCAGGAAAAACGGTGAAGGTGATGTATCGTTAAAAGAGTAGATGGCTGATGTACCATGATCAGGAGAAGTTCCACCTCCGTTCCAAAGATTGCTTCCGGTTGAATTTATCCTTTGGATGGTCATCCGGTCTTTGTTACCAATGTAATAAGCGTATGAATAGACCATTCCGCCCGATCCATCGGGAATTGCGCCCATCAATAAATTGCTGGGAGTGGGAAAATAACCTGGAGTGTGATCGATAATTATCTTACCACCGGAACCACCAAAATTGGCGTCCAGCGTACCGGCTGATGTCACATGTCCTGCGTAAATGGCGCGATCGGCCAGGCTCCAATATTGGGCCTGCCAAATGACGAAAACGCCGTCGGCATTGTCCGTCACCGGTATCCATAATGTGGTGTTCTGAGTTTGAGCAATTTCAACAGGTGACGCCCAGACTGCCGTGCCTGCGGAATTATATTTCTGTGCGTAAAGAAGGCTATGGTCGACATAGCCATCCACATAGACATTTTCCTCCCAAACACTGATGTATCCTCCCGCACTGGTTGCCACCAGGGTGGTTTTAGCCTGTTCACCTTCAGCGTAATTTACATTACCCGGTCTTTGACCGACAACTTTTCCGGCATCAGGTGCCCATTCCCTGTTGACAGCAGCTGTTACCAGACCAACCAGGATTAACAAGATTGCCATCGAGATAGCTCCCCGAACGGCCTGGTGATCGAGGATATTTTTTTTGATATTTATTTTCATGAAATTGTTAATTATTTTTATTCAAATCTTTATATTTTAACACAATTATAATCTCTCGGCAATTGTTGTATAATTATATAAATTCAATGCAAATAAGGAGTATTTTTCAATACTCTATTGAACAGGCCGGTCATTAAATTATTTTTGGCACTTACTGGCGGCCAGCGCGTCATAATTGGTCTGGCCTGGCGGTATATAGACATCATAACTGCTGCCGTCCTGGCATTTCACCTCGATGTTTTTCTGCCCTTGGGACTCATTATTTATGGAAACCTGTGCAACATTCTGGTCCGAGTTTTTCAAGGCCCTGGTGTTGGCGTCCAAACTGGACTGACCGGAAAGCAGGTAAAATATCACGGCTGCCGCCGCCAGGATAACGGCCACGATCAGGACAATTCTTTGTGTGGTGAGTTTAAAGGACATTTTGTTTTTGATAATCTTTTTCGGCTTCCAGGGCAATTTTTAGTGAATTCAGGGCCACCTCCAGCATGGAATCATCGGGCTCGCTGGTGGTCAGGCGCTGCATCAAAAGGCCGGGAGCCGCGACAATTCTGAAGAAGATGTTTTGTTTTTTGGCGGATAGTTTCAGCACTTCATAGGATACGCCGGCAATAAGCGGGAGCGCCAGCAGACGCAGCGAAAAATTGGTCAGAAAATCCGGGTTTTTGGGAATGAGCGTGAAGACCACAATGCTGATCACGAAAATCAGCAGGATAAAACTGGTGCCGCAGCGGGGATGAAAACGGATCTGTTTTCTGGCGTTTTCTACGGTCAGCGGCAGTCCGTTTTCATAAGTCATGATGGATTTATGTTCGGCGCCGTGATACATGAAAACTCTTTTCAGATCGGGCACCAGCCCCATCAGGGCAATGTAGCCGACAAAGAGACAGGTTTTGATGCAGGCGTCGAGCAGGTTGTAGAGCAGATAATTGTCATTGAGAACAGGCAGGTACCGGCTCAAGAAATTGGTGATCAAAAGCGGCACAAACTTGAAAAGAAAAAGCGCCAGGACCAGGCCGAAGACCAAAGAAAATATGATGGAAAGGTTGGCCCAGGCATTCCCCTTTTCCTTTTTGGTTTCCTTTTCGCCCAGCGCGGTTTGCGAGGAAAAATTAAGTGCCCTGGTGCCGATCAGCAGCATCTCAAACATGCTGATAATACCCCTTAAAAGCGGTATGTTCAGAATTTTAATGCGTTTGACCAGATTCTGATAGAATTCACTTTTCTGGACAATTTTCCCCTCCGGGTCACGCACGCTGATAACATTGAAATTGGGTGATCGCATCAGGACGCCCTCCAGAAGGGCCTGCCCGCCGACGGCAAAATCTATGGTATTTTTTTCTGTACTCATGGGGCGAGTTATTTTTTATATGGTAACCAAGCTTCGGTTTAAATGGCAAATCAAAATTTACATTTACAACTTGGAAAATTACCGTCCAGGGGCTAAATTATGGCCAATAAAAAATATCATGCATGGACAAGGTTATTATCAAGAGAATTGATAAGGAGTTGCCACTGCCCAAGTACGAAACTCACGGAGCGGTGGCGTTCGATCTGCTGGCGCGTCTGGAAACAGAGGTTCTGCCTGGACGAATAGCCCTGGTGCCGGCCAATATTATAGTCAAGGTGCCGGAGGGCTATATGCTGGTACTGGCCTCGCGCAGCGGCACACCCCTTAAAAAAGGTCTTTCCACGCCGCATGGAATAGGCGTTATTGATCAGGATTATCATGGCCCGGAGGACGAGCTGAAGATCCAGGTATATAATTTTACGGATAAAAACATTACAGTGGCACGCGGCGATAGAATTGCCCAGGGGGTGTTTGTGCGCATGAACCGTTTTGAATTTTTGGAGACAGATCATATTGAGGCCGTCAGCAGAGGCGGCTTCGGCTCAACCGGATAATTTATCTATCAAACATGAAAAGAGGAAAATTAATCACCATTTACGGCATCAACAATATCGGCAAGTCCACACAGTGCAAGATATTGATTGATAATCTGAAAAAGCACGGCTATGACGCCGTCTATCTGAAGTATCCGGTTTACAGCATCGAGCCCTCGGGAACCTATATCAATGGCGTGCTGCGCAATTCCGGCAATAAGCAGAAAATCACCGAGGATGAGCTGCAGATGTGGTATACAATCAACCGTTATCAATTCGAGCCGGAACTGAAGCAAATGCTGGCCGACGGAAAAATAGTCATCGCCGAGGATTATACCGCCACCGGCCTGGCCTGGGGCAGCGCCAAAGGCGCCAGTCTGGAATGGCTGATGGAAATCAACAAATATCTGCTGAAAGAAGATTTATCTATTTACCTCAAGGGTAAGCGCAATTTGCAAGCCAAGGAATATAATCATCTGCACGAGAGCAATGACGACCTGGTGGAGGCCTGCCAGTTTATCTATGACAACCTGGCCGTAAAATTCAACTGGAAAAAGGTCAATATCAAGCCTTCCATCGGTGAGACCGCCGATGAATTGTGGGAAGTAATCCATAATTATTTGAAAGCCAACTGATGGAACAACTGATGGACGGAAAAGTGGTGGCGGAACATATCTATGCCCAGATCAGGGCAGATTTCAGGGAAGCGCAACAAAGCGGCAGACTTACCAGAAAGCCCAAACTGGTTATTGTCAGGATTGGCCGTAACGAAGCCAGCGCGATTTATGTAAAAATGAAGGTTAAAGCCTGTGACCTGCTGGGGTTTGATTGTCTGGTGGACTATCACGAGGAGGCCGACCTTTTGGACACGGGAAAAGTCATTGAAATTGTACGCAAACATAATCTGGACAGCAGTGTGGACGGCATCATTGTGCAGATGCCCCTGCCGCAACAGATAGACAAGGCAGCAGTGATTCGCAGCATTGCCCCGGCCAAGGACGTGGACGGACTGCATCCGTTAAGTTATGGGGAAACGGCCCTGGGCACGGAATTTGAATATTATTCGCCCTGCACGGCCATCGGCGTGGTGAAAATGCTGGAATATTATCAGGTTCCCATTGCCGGCCAGAGAGTAGTGGTGATCGGCTCGGGCATTATTGCCGGTAAACCTATTGCCATCATGCTTGCCAATCGCAAAGCCACGGTGACGATCTGCAACAGCAAAACCCGCAATTTGGCGGATTTAAGCCGGGAGGCAGATATCCTGGTGGTGGCCGTGGGGTCGGCGCGCATGATAACCGCGGATATGGTAAAAAATAATGCCGTAGTGGTGGATGTCGGAATTTCCAAGGACGGTCTGGAGAAAATCAGCGGTGATGTCGATTTTGAGGCGGTAAAAGATAAAGTCCGGCTGATTTCACCCGTGCCGGGAGGCGTAGGTAAGCTGACGGTGGCTTGTTTGATGATGAATCTGCTGAAAGCGACCCTGACGCCCCGCAAGATCTAGGCTATTTTTATTGGCCAGAGATTTGACTTTTTAGCCATTTGGTTTACTATTCAGTCTAGATTTATCATCAATATGAGCTTTAAAGGCGCTGGTTATTTAAAACTAGTCGTGGATAATAGCCCCGAAGCGCGGCTGCAGATGCTGCAGAAAGAGCGCATCATTGACCTGGTGGGACAGGTCTACCGGCAGCAGGATATAGTCGAACTGTGGCGTCTTTGCCAGGAAATCAAGATTGAGAATCAGGAGGACGGCTATTATGAATTTGCCAACAAGTTTCGCAGTGCATTTGGACATCTTTTTGAAAATCCTGATAATGTCGGCGATCTGGTGCGCCATCTGGAGTTGATTAATATATTCATGATGCTGGTTTATCTGCGGCATTTGGCCGGGGAAAAGACTCTGATGGGCATACCGAATGTAAAAAATTCTGCCGATTTGGACAATTTTGAAAGCAATTTGGATGACCTGGACCTGTTAATTGAATCGGCAGTACATCTTTTGCTTTATTCTGAAAACAATTCATGTCCCGCGGGAAAACAGGTTGAGAGTGATGATTTGAGGGCAATAATTAAGGAGCGGGTTAATTCAGTCTGATTCTATTAAAGCAGTGATATTGGCTAGGCAAAACCTGGCTTTTTTTGTAATAAACCTTCTGTAGTTGTGTTATTACTATTATATGTTATAATTTATAGATATATTTTTACGTTTTTGTAATGAGTAAATCCCCAAATGATAAGAACAACCCAACCCTGCATAGTGCTGAAGCTGCCCAAGAGGCTGGCGATGTGCATATACCCGGACCTGAACACAGCCTGGTGAAACCTGGCGAGGTAGTGATTACCATTCTGGACAAGACCGGTCAAAAAGCAGTCGAAACCGTTAATTATCAGTCAATATTGCCCAGGAATTTTACCGTTTCCGAGAATCTGGATACCAATATGGTTTCAGGCAAACCTGTTTCGGTGGGACAGTTCAGCAATTTTTCCTTCAGAGAGGTGCCTGCCGGACATTCAGCCAAAATAGGCGTTGCCGGCGTCAGAAGCAATGATCAGCTGGTAAAGATCGTGCTATTGGATCTGGACATCAACTTTCCCGTTCATGCCATCAATGTGCCGAATATTTTAAGGGATCAACTGGACAGCATGGAAAATTCCGACCAGCCCAAAGTATTAAATGCCCCCACGCTGCCCAAGGAATTGCAAACGGATATTGACCGAGCCGGACTGATGGCTATGACCATTGATCCCAAGGAAAAAATATTGAGCACGGCCGGCATTGGCAACAATGTGCGCTGCTATGTGATCCGAGACCATAAAATCCGTGAAGTCCCCAGATGGCAAAGAAGGAAATACAGACTGAAAGCTGGAGATATTGTATTTGCAGCCACAGCGGGTATGATTGAAACTTTGATCAATAGTATGACGCGTAAATCCTACGAAACTGAAAAACTCGGTGAGCATCCTCTTGCAGAAAAATCTTTTACTGAATTGCCGGAAGAATTTGTCACTCACGAAGCCGCCAATCAGATTATGGGGGCCATAGCCGCTGCCTATCGGCATCCGCTTAAAAGCACCCAAGGGGCAGCCCAGACCAACAGAGCGGCGCTGACAGATAAATTTCTGTCGGTTGACGAAGAACGCCATGAAGACACCAGTAAACCGAGGAGATTTGAAACCACAGCCCTGATGTATGCCATTTCCAAGGCCTATCGCAAGGCTATGACCAAGGTCAGCCCCAAAAAGCTGATTCATACTGCTGCTTTTGTGGTTTATCAGGTGCCCGAATCTTAAAAAGGCTGACACGGGAGCATGCTTCGATTAGCTTTTCCAGCTTTACAAGTGCTGTTTTTTTGCTATAATAAGCACTCAAAATTACTTGAGCTTTTATGCAGAGTGTCAAACTCAGCTGGGCTTCGGAAGATAATATCGGTACAGCGGACCCGTTGATTGATGTCCGTGAAATAGAAATTGGCCTGGAAGAGGGGGTTTCACCCATTGTGGAGGTATTGCTCAGGGAGGTTTGTCTGTGCAGTGAAAAAGTCATCGGTTTGGCGTCGGAGGATGAGCAGCTGGTTGCAGTGCATATGCGCAATTACCGCAGAAAGTTTGATAACAAGTTCAGCGATGCCGATTACCGCAATGACGGCCGGGTCAGAAACATGCTGCGCATTCTGGATTTCTGCTATAAGGTTGGTTTTCAGTTTGAGGCTTATTTTGACGACAAATTTTTCTGGCAGAGAAACAGTGAAGAGCTGATTGGCGATTTCCGCAATCTGGTGCGCTTGACATTGATTGGTCTGGCGGAGGAGCATAATTTAATACCCTATCTGAAAAAAGCCAAAATCCCGCTGATTAAAGGAGGTAAGGAGGTGATCACGGGTGCTGCCCGCGATCTGGCCGACAAAATCACTGCTCACACGCTGAGCTCAACTGTTCACCTGAAGGCAGCCATGGTTCTGCTGCTGCAGATCTTCCAGACGGATCCGGTCTAATTTGGCTGAAATTATTTTTTGGCTTTTTTGCTTTTGGCTTTGGCGGAAGCCGGTTTCACGGCAGGTTTGGTTTTTGGCGCCGGTGCGGGGGGTGTCATTTTCTTTTTCAGCGTGTCAAAAGCCTTGGCGCCTTCTTTCTCCAAGTTCTTTTTACCTTCGACAATCTTTTCCCTGGCCATTTTTACCCATTCCTCGCCGGATTCCTGGAGCTTCTCACGGGCTTCATTGGCTATTTTTTTTACTTCATGCCTGCCCCGGACTATCTGCTTTTGGACTACCGGGTCGTGATAGACTTCCTTGGCGGTTGCCGCAATGTCGGTGCCCATTTCCTTGGCCACCTTGCGTGCGGTCTTCTCGCCGTGACCGCCTTTGCCTATTTCCGTTTGCAGTTCCTTGCGCAGCTCGCTCCCCTTCTTGGGGGCAAAAGCCAAACCGAACAGTGCACCCAAAATGGCGCCAAGGACTAATTTACCGTTTCTTGCCATAGATTTGTTTTTATTAATTTTATTGTCGCAGCAAATATAGCAAAAAGGCCCCGATCCTGTAAAGGAAAGGGGCCTTTTTGTTTTAAGATTGTTTCAGATCTTAGTAAGATACCCAGACGTAACGTCCATTTTGATAGACGTAATAGCCGTTGCTATTGTTGTTGTAATTGTAGCTGTACTGGTTGCTGCTGCTATTGCTCCAGCGTACGCAGGTGTCGGTAATGTCGTACTCCGCGCAGTAGTAGTTGCTATTAGTATTATTGTTGTACTGATAGCTGGCGCAGGTGCCATTGGTGTTGTACTGGAGACACGTGTTGCTGTTGCTATAGTTGGCGCAGGTGCCGTCGCTGTTGTACTGAACACAGGTGTTACTGTTGTTCGTACTGTAGCTGGCGCAGGTACCATCGCTGTTGTACTGAACACAGGTGTTACTGTTGTTCGTACTGTAGCGATAGCAGGTGCCGTCGCTGTTGTACTGAACACAGGTGTTGCTGTTGTTCGTACTGTAGCTGGCGCAGGTACCATCGCTGTTGTAGCTCACGCAAACGGAGTTATTATTGTTATAATAGTTGCCGGTGCGGCTGAGTACAAAATCGGAGTACAGACCCTTGGTCTCGAAGTCATAGAACAGATTGGCGACATCGCCTCTGGTCATGGCCTCGGCAGGATACAGCATGTTGTTATAACCGCTGCTCATCAGATCATTCTGCTTGGCATAGCAGGCATACTTCATATACCAGCGCGTATCGGGATTGATCGGCGTGTCGTCGTAAGGCTGGCTGTTGCAGGTATAGAGGCTGGTCTGATTGCCTTCCAGGAAGACGCGCAGCAGTTCAACCCTGTTGATGGTATTGCTGGGCCGGAAAGTGTTGTCCGGATAGCCTGTGGCTATACCGTTTCTCTTGGCCACATAGAGGTATGGAGCATACCAGGCTGTGGATGAAGTATCGCGGTAGCCGTTATTATAGGTTCCACCGGCATTGACGGTGTAGCCCAGGGCCAGGGTGATAACTTTGACCGTTTCAGCGCGGTTGATGGTGGCATTCGGTCTGAAGGTACCGTCGGAGTAACCTTGGAAGATTCCTCTCTCGGACATCAGCTCGATGGCCTTGCAGAATGGCGAATTGATGGAAACATCGCGGTAGCCGGCGCAGCGGTCGCTGCTCGGGACGCCGATGATGCTGCCATTGGTATCCACTTCCACGTAGGCGCGATCCGTATCGGTGTCAGTGCTGTCATCAGCCATGACACGGAACTGGTAGACGGCGTCGTTGACGATGTCACCATTGTTGTCGCGGCCATCCCAGCTGTAGGAGTAGTCTCCGGAAGCCTGGCTGGTCACGTCACGCAGTGTTCTGATCACGGTGTTGCCGCTCATCACCTGAACCTTGAGCTCGGCGCGATTGGTCAGCTCGAAGGACACGGTGGATCTTTCAGCATTGTTGGGATTGAAAACCTCGTTCTGAACCGTGAGGTTCTGAATCAGGTTTTCGTCGGTTGACGGCCAATCGTTTTGGTTGGAGTTACCGATCTGTACCCGGACGCTGCCGGTTTCCACGTCATCGGAGCAGCCGCTGGCGGTGGCTCTGATTTCGTAGGTATAGGTCTGGTCCTCGGCAAAGTTGCCGCTGGAATCCTTGCCGTTCCAGGTTACATATTGCTGTCCGGCAGACTGATATTGGCTGCTTAACAGTGTCCTGAAGGTGGAGGAGTTGTCCAGAATTCTGACCGAGACATAGGCCCCCTTGGCAAGGGTGTAGCTGATTTCAGTATTAGTCTGATCCGGATCAAAAGCGCTGGGGCTGACATAATGACCGGTAATCAGATTGTCGCAAGTGCCGTTGGTGGAGGTTTGCACTTCCACGGAGGCGCTTTCGGTATCTGAACCGGCGGAGTTGGAGGCGGTGACCCTGGCGGTATAAACCTTATCGGAGACAAGGTTGCCGTTGGAATCGCGGCCGTTCCATTCATAGTAATAGGTCCCGGCACCAAGCGAGGTGCTGCTGACCAGGTTCTTGACTGTGGAACTGCCATCCAGAATGCTGACGGAAACCGTGGCCGTCTTGTCCAAAGTAAAGTAAACGCGGGTGTTCACATTGTTTGGATTGAACGGTGTCGGGTTGGCGTAGACATTGGTGATGTTGGGTGCAGTGACCGTTGTGTTGCTAACGATGCTCACGGAGGCGGATTCGGTATCGCTACCGGCGCCGTTGGTGGCATAAACCTGAACGGTATAGCTGCCGACTCCCATCAGATTGCCGTTGGAATCGCGTCCATCCCAGACGAGCTGGTAGGACCCGGCCGATTGCTGTGAAAGAGTCCGCAGAGTTTTGACGGTTGTGCTGCCCTGCATGACATTCACACGCAGACTGGCTGAAGTGTTCAGCGAGTAATTGACGGTGGTGGTCTGGTTCAGAGTAGGATCGAAGCTGCCCGGATTAGCGGAGACCGAGACAACAGGAGTAACTTCGGTCGGGGTATTGGTAATGGTCACACTGGCCGTCTTCAGATCGGAGCCGGCGCCATTGCTGGCGTAAACCTCGATGGAATAGGTATTGGGTGCCATGGTGGTACCGGAATCGTTGGTACCGTTCCAGACGAGCTGGTAGGACCCGGTACTTTGATCCGTTTGTGGGCGGAGGGTGCGGATGGTCGAGCCATTCAGTTTGACCTCCACACGCAGGCTGGCTGAAGTGTTCAGCGAGTAGCTGACGGTGGTGGTTTGGCCCTTGGTAGGATCAAAACTGCCCGGATTGGCCGATACGGAGACGACCGGAGCGGTTGCTACGGAACCGGCATTGTAGTTAAAGGAATAATTCTTGATATCGGAAGAAACGGTGTTATAGGCAACCACCTGGGCTTTATAAGAGCCGCTGGAGACGGGCTGGTTGTTGTTGTCGGTGCCATTCCAGTTATAGGAATAGGTTTGACCTGCCGATAAAGAGTTATCGAAAATAAGGGTTTTCACGATGGTGTCGGTGGAATCCTTGATCCAAACCGTCGCCGTGGCGCTGGTATTGAGACTGAAGGAAACGGTGGCACTACCGGTAGCGGTTGATACGTTCAGATTCTGAACAGATGGTGCTACGACGGCTACCAACTGGCCGATTCCGACGGGTTGTATGACCCCGACCGGAGAGGTACCGATTGGATAGCCTCCATCGGTATAAGCCATAGCGGAGGGTGATACCAGGCCTATGATAAAGGCGAAAAGTATCACTTTCTTCGCAAGACTTTGACGAAGGAAGTTTTTCATAATGATTGTTTATGGTTAAAATTACAATTGTTATAACGCATGATCAGGCGCTCTATTACAAACGACTGCTCAATATTATTAAGAGTGATGATTAATGTAGTCTGGATTATCTTACCGATCTGTCAATGTTCCCACCTGGCGCGTTATAATTTTTGCTTATGACAGGGACAATTCCCTTGGTTTTCGCCTGGTTAAGACATGAATTCTATCATGTTTCCATGGTCTGTCAAGCTTTTTGCCGATGATTTTTTGGAGATGGGTAGATTTATCGGGCGGCAAGTGTTTTAATTGACAGGCTTAAGCTATTTTGCTTATAGTACGCTCCGTAATTTAATATACACTTTTCAAGATATGCCTATTACAACCTCGGCCAAAAAGGCCATGAGACAAGCCAAAGCCCGTCTGGATCGCCGGAAACCCTATAAATCCAGGCTGAAGAGCGAAATCAAGAAATTCCTGATACTGGCCAAGACGGATCCGGAAAAGGCCAAAAAGCTCTTTACGGAGACCCAAAGTGTCATTGATACTGCCTGCAAAAAGAATATTATCCATAAAAACAACGCGGCCAGAAAAAAATCCCGTTTATCGTTGTTATTAGCCAAGGGTGTGGAAACCAAAAAGACCGCCGCCAAGAAATAGTTTTAGGGTTTTAGGGCTATAGTACAATGGTAGTACAGCGGTCTCCAAAACCGTTGATGTGGGTTCGATTCCTACTAGCCCTGCCATAAAAGTAATATTTGAGGGGTGGGTTTTGTATAGATTTTTGTTGTAGCAAATCATTTCTATCAGATGCCAAAAATAAAATATATAGCGATCAGCCTGCTCCTGGCTGTCTTACTGGCGGGCTGCGGGGAAAATTCTTCCAATACAGGGACAAACGGCTCTGCTGCGGCGGCCGCCAGTACGGCCGCTCCCGTTGCAGCTGCGGATCTTGCCAAACACAACACGGCCTCGGATTGCTGGATGGCCATCAGCGGCAAGGTTTACAATGTCACCGATTTTGTGCCCAAGCACCCCGGTGGCGATGCCATATTACAGGGATGCGGGCAGGATGCCACCGCTCTTTTTCAGGGGGCACACCACTCCGATAGGGCGGCGTCCATGCTGGACAGGTTTTATGTGGCTGATTTGAAGTCTTAAACAAAAACAAATGCTATGCGCAAAAACGGGCGGCCCGCTATTTATGGCTTGCTGATAATTAATCTGCTTTTAATATTCTGGGGCTGGTGGGCAGGTTCACATGGCTTGTTTGCCTCCGATCTGGCTGGAATACTGCTGGCTTTCGGGCGCTTAAGCGGTCTTCTGGCGGTTTTTGGCGTATTGCTGGAGTTTGTGCTGATCGGCAGGCCGCTTTGGCTGGAAAAAGTCTTTGGTTTTGACCGGTTGGCTCATTACCACCACTGGAACGGCTTTTTTTCACTCTTTTTTATCGTACTGCATCCCCTGCTGCTGGGTTTTTCCTATGCCATGGATAATCAGCTGACCTTCTGGCAGCAGATGGCGGACTTTTTTCAGCACTATACTTTTGTGGATTCGGCGACCATCGCCTTTTTTATTTTTGTAATCGTGGTAGGGATCTCCTTTTACCTGATCCGAAAGAAGCTGAAGTATGAGTTGTGGCTGGCCGTACACTGGCTGGTTTATCTGGCGGTGCTATTGGCTTTCGGACATCAGCTGAAACTGGGCGGCGATTTGCTCAGCAATAAGCTTTTTGCCGGGTACTGGCTGGCTCTTTATTTGTTTGTGCTGATAAACCTGCTGTTTTTTCGTTTTATGCGACCTTTCTGGAACTATTACCGTTTTGCCTGCAAGGTGGACAGAATCGAAAGGGAAACTCCGGATACGGTTTCCGTATATATCAGAGGCAAAGAACTGGAGAAAATGGGCCTGCAGGCCGGCCAGTTCCTGAGCCTGCGTTTCCTGTGTCGCGGCTTTTGGCTGCAGGCCCATCCATTTTCCGTATCGCGGCTGCCAGAACATGACCTTTTCCGCATAACCGTTAAGAATTTGGGTGATTATACGGCCAAAATACCGCAGTTGAAAGCTGGCACAAAGGTAATGATCGAAGGCCCTTTTGGGACTTTTACTGCTCCACGGACCGGAAAGCATAAATATCTTTTCATTGCCGGAGGGGTGGGTATCACGCCGATACTGCCACTGATCAAGGAAACGGCTGCTGGCAATGATGTGGTTTTGCTTTATGGTTGCAGGAATCTGCACGATATTATTTTCTACGATGAGCTAGAGGAAATGAAGAAAAAGCAGCCTTTTGGCCTGCACATCGTTTTAAGCAATGATCAGAGTACCAGACACGAAAAAGGCCGCATTGATGAAGAAAAATTAAAAAGACTGGTACCCGACGCAGTCAGCAGAGAAGTTTATCTTTGCGGGCCGCCGGCAATGATAAAGACTCTTTTGAAGACCCTGGCCGACAGGGGTTTGCCGGCAGGGCAAATACATTATGAAAAGTTCTCCTTTTGAATTATAATGCGGGCAATTGGGGCTAGAAGAATTAATCATGATTACGGCTATGGCCGCAGACCCGTCTAAAAAGAAAGCTACCTGTCTCAAAATAGCCATCATTGTCCTGGCCGTTTTAGTTGTTCTGGTAATAGCTATTTTCCTACTAGTTTCTACGGCCGTATCGGCTCCCCGCAAGGCCAGCGAAGATTTTCTGGCCAAACTGTCGGACAACCAGGTGGAGCAGGCCTATAACTCGGCTTCCGGTCAATTTAAACAGGAGGTGTCCACGGATCAGTTCAAAACCTTTCTGGAACAATTTCCCATTCTGACGAAAGTAAAAACTTCCAACTTTGACTCTATTAATGTTGAAAACAACAGCACCGCCAGAGTTAGCGGAATTATCGCCACGGCGGATGGCGAGGTCTCACCGGTGGAGCTGAACCTGGTCAATGAAAACGATACCTGGCATGTGTTGAACCTGAATCTGAATCCCCAGAAATTTGACAGCAATCCCGCTAACAACGCTAAAGAAGCTTTTTGACAAGTTTCTGGATTTCGCTGTAGGTCTGCCGACACTGGCCATCCAGATAAGCCAGATCATCTTCATTGTTAGGCTTTGCTGAGTTCCTGCCGGTTTTGGGATAATCGACCGTAAAGGAGCATTGCCGCTCGAATTCCTCCGGAAAAATGGAAAGCAGAGGCATTTTTTTGATTTCCGGGTTGGCCGTGACAAGTCCCTGTTTATTGGCCGGGTTGCTGTAGAAAACCATGAAATAGGGATAGGTGTCGTTTTTGCTGTCATCAAGCAGGTCGGGTGATAATTGGCGCCCGTTCAGATCGCAGGGAGATACGACGAAGGTAAGTTGCATACCATTGGGCAGGACTTCCCGGACCGGTTTTTTCTCTTGATCAGGCAGATTGGAATTATCGATCAATTCCCCGGTGTTGCGCAGGGAAACCAGATAGCGCTGAAGCGGTGCCTCGGTAAGAAATTTTTCTTTGTCCACGCCGATAAAACAGGCCAGCAAATTTTCCAGAGTAAATCTCTCCGTCTTGACGGGCACCTCGTCGCCATTATCATAGATTCCCAGATGGGCCAGCCTTTTCAGGCCAATGATCATGGTGGAGAAGAGGGCAAGCAAATTTTCAGGTAGGATATCCATCTTTTTTTAGGTTAATTGGGCTATCTCTTCAAGACGGGCCACGATTTCTTCGGTAGAAATGTACTGGGGATCAAGTCCTTTTTTATAATTATTATTCTTGAAACGGTAGGGATGGTGATGGGCTTTATGCAATTTAATATATAGTTCATAAAGCAGCAGTTCGCCAGCATTTAATTCCTTCCTTTTAAGTTTAAGAGCCGGATATTTAAGTTTTTCTTTTTCCGAAAGTTTAATAAACCCCATAAGATCGCGATTACTATGTTTTTTGGCCATAAAGAATCTTTCCAGAATGCGGTAGAGGGAAAATTTGTGGCAGCTGCCGGGAGGTATTTCACCTTTTAATTCCCCGGCCACGAGGTTCAGACTGATGTAATCCGGGGTACGCTGGGAATTGCCCAGGTTTTTTTCTATTCTGATCTTGTCCAGGGACTCTTCGCCCCGATTGAGGTGGGGGAATTGACCGTGAACCGGATTGTCAAAAAAAGTGATTTTGCCTTTTTTCACATCATCTTTGTCCATAAAACCGCCCCAGTCGATAAGCACGCCGCCCGCATCGGTAACGACAATATTGCCCAATTTCAAATCAACATCGATCAAACCGTTTTCCATGGCCAGATTGGCGCCTTTCATTGCTCCAGCCAGATACCCCGCCCATTCTCCGGTGGAAGCAGCCGGCCCTTTGATAACATCGAAAGCCGAACGGGACCGTCCATCCGCATCCTTCAGATAAGGCATCACAATCATGTCCCGGCTACAATGTATCGGAATCAACAAGTTTTTGATTCTGGGATCGTCCCGGTGCTTTACCGTAATCTGCCGGCATTTTTTTGCAATATGTAATTCCTCTTCAAATGCCTTCTTCGAATCTTCCTTGTCCAGGGCCACTTTGACCAATGCCTGCCGCAGTTTCAAATCCTGGCCGCGAGCATAATAAGCCTGGACAACCATATTTAATCCGCCCTGGCGGAAAGGCATGCCGTTATAAATGGAGATTACCGCCTCACTGCCATCCTGCTCATCGACGGATTTTTCATGGATACCACCGACCACCAGCACCGACTGAATCAGATCAGGCGACCATTCCTGCGGATTGGCACGGAATATTTCATAGTCCCGTTTAGCATTTTCCAGCAGGATGGGATCATATTCTCCCTGCTCCGTTTTGGCTTTTTCCAGACATATTTTCCAAATAAACTCCCCTAACTCAGTCTGGTTGATCCGGGCATAAAGCAAATCATAAAGCTTCATTGCATCAGCCGGGCCCAGTTTTTCTTTGGCAAAAAGCTCCTCGGCGGACTTTGGCTGTGCTTCCGCGTTGCCCATTTCGGTGATGTCGGTTTCCGCGATGGTATTTTCAATTACTCCCGAGGCACCCTTGCCGGCAACACTGATAGTTGTTTTTGACTGTGCCGGCTCATTTTCCAATGGTTTTTCCTCAATTTCACGGGCCAATCCCTCTTGCACGGTGGGCATTTCACGGACTGGTGCTTTGACATGTTCTGCTGCGGGATTAATGACGGCTTTGGCTGAAGCAGACTGGAATTCCGGCAGAGTTAATATTCTCACCGATTTCTGGACATCATTGCTGATCTTGGGAATAACACCGGCAGAGAGCAGGGTTTCCTCCCGTTTGAAATCTATGGTAGTATCATCAAACTCCGGCGGGTTCGGCGGGGGCATCCCACCCATTTTGTTTTGCTCCTGGTTTTGCTGGGTACCTGCGTCCATGCAAAAAATACAATAAAATCTTTAGATTATAGCATGGAAAGGGGGGTTTTTGTAGGTGAAAGGGCATAAAAAGGCCCCGCCGACGGCGGGGCCTTTAAACGTTTTTTACGCAGTCTGCTTATTTGATCAGTGAAATCGCGGCCAATAAGGGGGCGATAATCAGAGCGATGGTGTTGATAACCTTGATCAAAGAATTCAGGGCGGGGCCGGCCGTATCCTTGTAGGGGTCGCCGACAGTATCACCGACCACCGCGGCTTTGTGGGCTTCGGAGCCCTTGCCGCCATGATGGCCTTTTTCAATGTGCTTCTTGGCATTGTCCCAGGCGGCACCGCCGGTGGTCATCTGGATGGCCAGCAGGAAGCCCGAGATAATCACGCCGGTGAGCATGCCGGCCAGTCCCTTGGGACCAAAGATATAGCCCACTAATAGCGGAGAAACCACGGCCAGAATACCGGGAAGAATCATTTCCTTCAAAGCAGCCTGGGTGACAATAGCCACACAGGTGCCATATTCCGGCTTGCCCTCGCCGCTCATAATGCCCTTGATCTCCTTGAACTGGCGGCGCACCTCGGTAACGATGGCAAAAGCGGCCTTGCCTACAGATTTCATGGTCACGGAAGAGAAAACGAACGGGATCACGGCGCCCAGGAAGAGGCCGACCAGAACGTAAATGTTGCTAAGATCGAAAGCCATGCCCGGAAAATAGTCGGTAAAGGCGGCAAACATAACCAGGGCGGCCAAAGCGGCCGAGCCGATGGCAAAAGCCTTGGTGACTGCTTTGGTGGTGTTGCCCACGGCATCCAATTCGTCGGTGACTTCACGGGTCTTTTCAGGGAGGCCGCTCATTTCGGCAATGCCCCCGGCGTTATCGGTGATCGGGCCATAGGAATCCATGGAAATAACCAGACCGGTAGTACCCAGCATACCCACAGCAGCAATGGCAATACCAAAAATACCGGCCAGGGTATAGGCCCCCAGCATGCCGGCCAGAATCAGCAGAACGGGCATTAAAGTGCTTTCCTTGCCGATGGCCAGACCGGCAATCAGGTTGGTACCGGCTCCGGTTTCGGAAGCCTTGGCAATGTGCCGGACGGGTTTGAACTGGGTGGCAGTGTAGTATTCGGCAATTTTATTGATCACAACCATAATGATCAAGCCGATCACAGCACAACCAGTCAGTGATAACCAGCGGGCGGGAAACAGACAATACATGACAATAGCAAAACCAATTGCTCCGACCAGGGCAGTCATGTAGATGCCTTTGTAAAAAGCTCCCATGATATCATGCTTTTTCCCCAGCCGTACAAACAGGGAACCGATGATGCTGGAAAGTATGGCCACGGCGCCCAGGAAGATGGGAAGGAGAACACCGTTCTGTCCGTAAATGGCCAGGTTGGCAGGCGTAGAGGCTAAAATCATCGAAGCAATCAACGTGACGGCATAACTTTCAAAAAGATCGGCACCCATGCCGGCACAGTCCCCGACATTATCACCGACGTTATCGGCAATGACGGCCGGATTGCGCGGATCGTCTTCCGGAATACCGGCTTCCACCTTGCCAACCAGATCGGCGCCGACATCGGCTGCCTTGGTGTAAATACCTCCACCGACACGGGCAAACAGTGAAATCAAACTGGCGCCAAACCCGAAACCGATCATCAGAGTGGGATCGCGATAAAAATAATAGAGGAAACTGACTCCCAGCAAACTGGTGGCCACCACGAAAAGCCCGACGATGTTGCCTCCCTTGTAAGCCAGGTTGAAAGCTTCCTTCATGCCATGCTTGGCCATGGCGGCGGTGCGGACATTGGCGCGCGTGGCTATCATCATGCCGGTGTAGCCGGCAAAACCGGAGAGAACCGCGCCGACCAGAAAGCCGACGGCAATTTTAGCGCCATTGGGCAACAGAAACCAGAGTACAAAAAACAAGATCACTGCAAAAATACCGATATACATTGCCTGCTTGTTCAGATAAGCGGTGGCACCTTCCCTGATGTAATTGGAAATATCCACCATCTTTTCCGTGCCTGTCTCCGTCTGGAGCAGCTGCCAGGTCAGATAAACGGCATACAAAAGCGCCAACAGCGAGATGAAAATCGCATAGGCGATTGGATCCGAAACGAACGCCATAGATAGTTAATTAATAATATAAAAAAGGTCGGTATAATTTATAGCAACGGGGATAGTGCTAGTCAACAGCTGCTGACCGCCTCCTGCAATAAATTAAAACACTGCCGGTATTTTTTACAATATTTTATAAACAGATGATAGACCAGATACTGGTAAACTCTTATCGGTAAACTGTATAGTTGGATTTGGAAAATAAACAGCAAACATGAACTATCTATTGGGTTCAGGTATGAGTGATGGAAGTGATCAGGCGGCGCCGGAAATAGCTTATTACCAGCCCAGAGAGCATCGCCCTAAATATCTTTCCCGATATGATATCCAGCTCCGGCAGGAAAAAGATCCCATTTTGGAGGCTTTGCCGAGCAGTATCAAACCCGCTTATCTGGACATCAGCCAGGAGGTGAGACAGGCATTGGTGGACGGATTGAAAAAGACCCTGCGCTGGCAGAATGTAACCTGGAAAGATCAACCCCGCAGCATGAACCCAGATTTTCGGGAAAACGATCTGGAGCATGTGCTGGGGCTGATTGACTGGTGCAATCTGATTGAGCAGGATTACCCGGCGCTTTATGCTGAAATTAGCGGTGATGACAGGGCTGTCTGGCATGAGCTTTTAACCATGATAGTTGTCCATGACACCGGGGAAATAGGAACGGGTGACGTTGCTCTCACCAACCAGGGGTCAAGCGAGGGAATCAGAAAAAAGAAAATTGAACCCAAGTGGGCCAAATACGCTATTTCCAAATCCCTGCCTCCGGAACAGTCGCGCAAAATCATTTCCATTTATGACAGATTTGAAGTTCCGGCCCAGAACGACAGAGTGGCGCTGACAGCAAAGTTTTTAGACAAGGCCCAGGCCTCCGGACATGTGGCCAGGGACATCATTGCCTATAACCTGGATAAAGCAGATTACGTACAATTTGAATTCCGGAATAATCTTCCCCACACCCTGAAGTTCGCCGCCAGATTGTTGGAATTATGTAAAAGTGACGAAGCGGCCAGGCAGCTGCAATCCTTTTTGCAGGAACATGTCCTTTCCCATTTTGACGCCCTGGAAATTGATGACATTGAAAATTTGCGAGGTGAGGTGCGTGAAAAATTTCCGATAATTTTTGCCTATGGGACGGACTTGTAAGCCCGTTGATACTTTGTCATCAGTAATTTGATTCCAATTTATAAATAAGAAAATATGAACAAAAACTTACTCTTAGCAGGAGCGATAACTGCCCTGGTTTTTACCGGCTGTCAAAATGTACAGGATCAGCTCGGCAATAAAATTGCCGAAAGCGTCATCAATACTGCTTCCAATGGCCAGGTGAAAGTGAATATCGATGATCTGAACAAAGGCAAAATGGACATCACCACCAAGGACGGCTCGATAGCCCTGAACGGCAACAACGGCAGCGGTAATTTCACGGTAACGGACAATAGCGGGAAAACGGTGGTAAAAGCAGACGCAAATTCAACGACTATAACAGATGACAAAGGCAACGTCGGCACATTTAAGGGTGGCGATGGTGCGGGACGTCCGGCCGATGCACCCGCAGACATGCCCAGCCTGGACGGTGCCACCGATTTCAACTACTTTAATTACAGCGGCATGACTTCGCTGACTTTTGCCATGACCGACGAAAATCTGAAAGGGTACTGTGATCAGCTGACAGCCAAAATTGAAGCCGCCGGCTGGACCGCGGCGAAAGATGCCTTGTCCTATGAAGGTGCCGACAGCATCACCAAAACCTATGCGAAGGACAATGATAATCTGACAGTAATGTGCGGGCTGAGTGACGGGAAAACGACATTGGTATTGCAGAAAAGCGTGAAGAGCTAGGATTTTTCTATTTACAGTGGAGGCGGCGTTGATTAAGATTAGCGGTGCCTCCCCTCTCGGGAGCCGTACGTTGAAATATGGGCCTGTAGCTCAGTGGTTAGAGCAGTCGGCTCATAACCGATTGGTCGCAGGTTCGAGCCCTGCCAGGCCCACCAATTTTACTTTTTCGGGCGTGTAGCTCAGTTGGTAGAGCGCTGTCCTCACACGACAGAGGTCCACGGTTCGAGTCCGTGCACGCCCACCAGAAAATCTCACGAATTTCAGCTCTTTT